>CEUF01128633.1_pt1 | contig 15424 bp, 17 predicted proteins | sample 531461 | NCBI WGS metagenome assembly CEUF01 (sample SAMEA2623350, study PRJEB7988) | marine metagenome | biome: marine biome (ENVO:00000447); feature: surface water layer (ENVO:00002042); material: "saline water (ENVO:00002010), including plankton (ENVO:xxxxxxxx)" | depth 5 m | reverse complement strand
TAAATCGTTCATAATCTGGCTTTCCTGTATCATCAGGAGCTGGGATATTACCTATTTGATGACCGATGAATTCATGGTATTCATCAGCCAAAAACGGGTAAACTCTGCGTAATGGGTCTGCATCGTCAACAATGAATATGAATTCCACATCTAAACCAGCATCAATTGCTGCTCTAGATATCATTTCACCAGTGAGTATCTCTCTAAGATGGCCAATGTGAAATTCACCGCTTGGGGTAATTCCGGTGGAAATGATTTGCTTGCCACCGCGCCGGGACAAATTCACGGCAACTACGTCCGCCCAGTGCATTTAATCACCTTAAACAGATACCGCTCTTACAACGCCTCTCAGCGGAACATCACCAATTTCGTTCCTCATGGTTTTGTTTACTAGGACGATTACTAGTCCAACATCACCGCCGGCTTCCTTAATCGACGATATTGTTTTGCTGACAGTTTTTCCGGTTGATAAAACATCATCGATGATAACGACTTTTTTGCCGGATACCTGACCATACTTGCTCGAAAGAGAGCCAGATCCATCGCCTTTGTCAGTGGTTCTAAAAACAGTAAATTCACAATCTAGAATGCGCGCTACCTCGTGAGCAAACGAAATTCCATTAATTGACACTCCGACTATTGTGTCTATGTTATCATAACCTAATTCTTCATCAGCAACATCAGCCATGATAGTTCCAATTGCTGAGATTCTGCTGGGTCGAACACCAATAGTGCGCCAACCAATTCTCACATCGCTCGGACGTTCATCACCTTGACTTCCAGCGAGGAGCCATGAAATAGTGTCTTGAGAAAGCGACAATTCGTCCGCAATCTGTTGACTGTTGAGCCCCTCTTTTCGAAGATTCATTGCAGTCATTCTGAGTTCTTCTATGCTGACGACCATTTCTATCAAGGTATCCTGTGAGAATCATGTTCATCAATCCTTTCATCGAAATTATTACTCGTTATCTATTTGCTATACCAAGCATTGAATAGTGGAATACTAGACCATAGAGCATGGCAGACTTCGATTATGAGGCTCTATTGGACAGGGCTAGGGATAAAATCCCGGATAACATATCCAGTAAATCTCGATGGAAGTTGCCTGAGCCACAAATATTAATCGAAGGTTCAAATACCATCTTCAGAAATTTCAATGAAGTTGTATCTATGATGGATAGAGACGATAACCATGTTTACCAATATATCCTGAACGACCTTGGTACATCTGGTTCTCGAGATGGTCCAAGAGCTAGGTTCAAGGGTAGAATTCCTCCTAAGAGAATCAAGAAAACGATTGTCAATTACGTTAATTCATATATCATATGCAGCCAATGCTCTTCACCAGATACAAATTTTGTCAAAGAAGAAAGGACTACTCTACTAAAGTGTCAGGCATGTGGTGCAACAAGACCGGTAAAACTCTAATCTAGATAATTAACAATATCTACAACGGGTTTTTTTCTTACTTCTCTCGTTTTTTCTGGGTAACCTGCTTTTACAAAGCCGATTATTTCCTCAGTCTTCGAATCTATAGATAAAATGTCATAGGTTTCCTCATCCCTTGTGATCGACCCAGTTGACCACTGTGAACCAACACCATTCTCCCACAATGATAGCACCAGGTTGTGAAGTGCGCACACCGTGGCAGCATAATCTTCTTTTTCTCTAAAGGAATCTTCTTCGGTCTTCTTTGAAGTAACAGCAATCAATAACGGCGGCTGCGTAATTTTGTTTATTGCTCTTGAACAATCCGCTTCTAAGTTCTGTGAATTTTGCTTAGCAGACTTGATTGCCGCTAAACGCGATATTGTTGGAATTAGTTTAGTGCGAGTTGCTTTGCCGAGTATATAGAATTTCCACGGATGTGTGTGCTTATGACAAGGTGCGTTTGATGCCGCTAGCAGGGCTTGGTTGAGTATTTCCTGACTAATTTTCTTCTCAGTGAACCGATATATGCTCCGGCGACTGTTGATTAGTTCCTGCAAATTGGCCATGCGAACACCGATTAGATTTTGTCAATCTTTGCGGCTAAAATAAAATCCGATTCATGCAAACCATCAATTTTGTGGGTCCAGATCATGACTTTCGCTCGACCCCAAGACAGCTCAAAGTCAGCGTGATGGTCCTCAGCTTCGCATATTTCACCAGCCGCATTGACAAAATCTAACGCGGTTTGGAAATCATCGAAGGTAAAGACACGCTCAATGTGATGGTCTGCAATTAGATTCCAGTTGTTATCTATTTGTTCCATGAACGGTTTTATCTGATCCGTGGTCAGTGGTGGTATCCCGCCTTGGCATGGTATGCACTTCTTTTCATGTAGTGACACAGTTTCAGCCCCACAAATGTGAATCATCTTGTCTGCCTTTGACTTCCTTTTCGACTTTCTCGTGAAGTGATGACCTTCGCTTCATATCGGCCCTTTCGAATGCCAACAATTCTTTGTCATCAATGTAGGCCGGTCGGGTATGCGCAATTAAGGTGATTTTGACGATTACATCTCTAGCGATGTAAACAGTTTGTCCTGCGTCGGTTAATACCTCAATACTGGTTTTACCCGATGAGAGTAATCTACCTTTGATTATTGTATCTTCGTCTGCTTTGAACGCTCTTGCGTCGAGTAAGATTTCCACCAAATCATCTTTACGTAATCCGTGTCTTCTTTCCAACAGGTCACCATTGTGGACGCTCGCAATATCGGCAAGACTTGGAGAGCCCATCTGTTCCCAAATTGGAACAGCCCATGTTGGTAAATCTGAGTCGCTTGTTTTCTTCGCCATGATTGAACCTATCGGCGAGCGTTTTTTAACCTCGCTCTCAAAATGAAATATCAATTTGAAATATAGGGTATGGATTATTCAAGTATTGACTTCCAGCCGGTAACTGGGGATATTGTGAAAGTCTCATGGCGCGCCTTACCGACGGTTCTTACCAAAGAGGAGCTGCTGGACAAGGCCTATGCTAGGGCGAAGAAGGCTGCAGACAGAGTTGATGACAATGACCGAGTTTTCCGTGTGAGAAAACAACTCAATCGTATGATACAAACCGCTTCGGATATTCTGAGCACCTATCTCATGGACACCGTGAACCAGTGGCCTTCGTTAGACCAATCTCCACAGTTTGATGTCTCAATGATTGATGCATGTGTTGGTTGCGATGACTACCGTCATCATCTCTCGATGTTACAATGGGCAGCCAACCAGATTAGCAAAATTGCCACGCAGAATACGCGCAAGATTACCCGGACGGCAAAAATAGAATTGATGCATGAAGCGAGACGGGAGGCATATGGCAGGATATCTTCATTGATTGGACGAATAGGCCCGTCACTAAAGTGGCTGGGTGATTCTAGAGAGATTCTCAAGCGGCTTCCCTCTATCGACCAATTGTCACCCTGTATCGTGGTTTGTGGCGCACCAAATGTTGGTAAATCAGCCTTTATTTCAGCTCTAAGTTCTGGTAATATGGAAGTTAACCATTATCCGTTTACCACCAAAAGGATTCATCTAGGACATTTTACTTTCAGGCGACTACAATACCAAATGGTCGACACCCCAGGTCTTCTAGACCGCCCGATGCATAAGCGTAATGATATCGAAATGCAGGCGATTTCGGCTTTAGAGAATCTCGGTTCACTGGTGCTATTTTTAATCGATGAAAGCGAAAACTGTGGAATGACGATTGTAGAGCAGAATAATTTGTTGGAGGAAATTCTCGAACTTTTGGCAGAGACGACAGTCATGATTATCTCGACTAAGGCTGACATTCACCCTGAAAAGCCCGTTAATTGGGATGTGGTAAAATCTGCTGAGGAGGAATACCTGATGTCTGGTGAAGAACATTACAGTGAATTACCATTACTTATTGACCGCAATGGTTACATCACCATTTCTGCCCTCGAAAATGTTGGTCTTGAGGCACTTAAAATGGAGATTGTTAGGATTGTAAAAGATAACACTCCAGTTGATCCAATGAATCTACCAGATGGCTGGTATAGAGCAGAATAATCACATCTGTTCCAATGGAGTTATGCCCAAACCAATCATTCCCGATTTGAGTAGTTGGGACGCAATTTCTGAAATTGCCAAGAAACTATGGTTTACTTTACCGCCTTGGATAACTTTACAATCTCGATAAAATCCATTGTAATAATTTGCTAAGTTCAATAATTGACTAGCAAATAGATTTGGTCTATTCTGTTTGACAGACCGGGCAAGCACATCATTGTGACATGCGATTATTCTCAGTAATTCATACATGCTATCGGGGATATTAGATGTATCAATGTCATTAATTCTTGATAAATCTACACCTAAATCATGGCACTTTTTCGCTATAGAACGACTCCTTGTGTGGCTATACATAATAAAAGGTGCAGAATCAGAGTCAAATGATAATGCCTCTTCCCACCGGAACGTGAAACCCTTGTCCGGACTGACTTTGATAATATTGAATCTAACGGCAGAAGTTCCGACGGCCTCAGCGATCTGACTGATTTGTTGATCTGTGTAATCCGTCCGGATTTCTTTCACCACTTCTGCAGCATGAGCTTTTGCTTCCTCAAGCAGGTCATCCATGAAAACAACATTTCCCCTCCTAGTGGACATCTTTCCTTCGGGCAGTTTGATGAACGAGTAAAACAAAACCTCCGGGGTTTTATACCCCATCTCGGTTAGAGTCAGCGAGACTTGCTTTGACTGCAATTTGTGGTCTTCACCGAGGATGTTAATCAGATTGTCACACTGCGTGAATTTCCAGATGTGGTAGGCGATGTCACGAGTAGCGTATAGTGAACTGCCGTCTCCTCGACGGAAGTAGAACTCGGTTTTACCTTTCAAACCTCTCGCTCCGAGGTCAAGATATTCTGCACCATTATCCGCAACACCGTGTATGTCTAATTCAGTCAATTTTTGCATTACTTTACTAACGTCACCATTGGTTACAAATAGAGATTCTTTAGTAAATTCATCAAAGTATATTCCAAGTCGACCGAGGGTTTGGAGCATACCGTCAAGCACTGGTTGATACGCATTTTCAAATGATGCTAGAACTTTATCGTCACCATTCTCACTGGCGTGGACCATGGCGGCAATCTCTCTTTCAATGTCCTCCTTGTAATCATCATCATTACGCAATACTTGTGCCGCTTGATACCATCTTACTCTTTCATGGTCAGCTTTATTTTTCCAGAGTTCGTTAAGCGGTTCTCGGTCAGAAAGAATCTCTTCAACTCTTTCTGCGCTTAAATTTGCTAGGGCCCAAGCTAATACAGCAACTTGCTTGCCCATATCGTCAACATAATATTCAGCTCGCACATCATTCCCGTGCAATCTGTGTAATCGTACTAACGTGTCGCCTAGAATGGCATTTCTAGCCCTGCCGACATGAAATGGACCATTTGGATTGGCAGATGTGTGTTCAATTAACACCGCTCTGTCTCCAGACGGGTATTCGCCAGTTGCATCGCCAACTCTGATTTGTCCGGAGGCGACATAACTGGCGAGCCAGATTGGTGATACTTTGAAATTAAGATAACCCGATGTTGAATTGATTTCATCGATGACCTCGGTAGGTTCAATCATCGATTGCAATTTTTCTGCGATAAGATTTGGGGCCATACCCAATTGTTTAGCGAAAGCGAAGCAAGGTAGTGATAAATCGCCCATAAATCTCTCTCTAGAGGGCGCAATCATAGATTTCCAATTGCTTTCAGCAATGCCTAAACTCACCAGTGCAGGATGCAAAACCTGTTCGACATAAGGTCTCAAAATTTCCATAAAATCACATCACAGGGTATCGCAAAATTGCTGCTAGACCGCCAAATCCTTGCATCAATTGTGAACCTTCCTCAGTATCAGTTGAGATAAATGAAAGTTCAGAATTACCTTTTCCTGCTAAACCGCTTAATTCATCGATTAGCGATATGCTACTTAATTCAGTTACCGAATCACTTTTTGCATCGCATTTTGAACAAGAGGGCAATTCTTGGGATCGAGTCAGCGATATGTTCCATTCATGGCCACAAGATTCACATTTGAGGTTGACAGAATTTTTACGCATGCCTTCAGAGATTAGCAGGGTATCAACAGCACCCATGTCCAATGCTTTCTTGATCATCATTTCTCCATATGTAGCTTTAGGGTGGGCTTTCACTAATTCCTCCAAAAACCGATTCATAAGTTGACGTTCAGCATCTAATTCTATTTCTCCCATTAGGGTTCCAGCGTTGTCTACTAGTTCTCTAACTCCGCTTTCATTTGAGTATCCAACATCAAATGTGGTTTTGGCTATTTTCTTGGCAATTTCATGATGGAAATAATCGTTCTTTACGACAAAGTCCTTGGTAGCACCTGGTCCACCAATTATTACTGCCTGTATGTTTTCAAGGTTCGGTAGCCAGTATGAACAAGCATGTTCCGTCGCTCGTTTGAAGAAATTATGCGCGGCTTCTTCAATTAGTCGCTCGAATCTCTGTGCAGATTGTCCACCTTGACGGTGCTTGCCCATGATGTTTGAAACCAAATGTTCCTGAACGTGGATTCTCTTGCCTGAAGCAATTCCGTATGCTGCTTCTGCTCTATCAATGACGAATAGTGCGTATGACTTTTTGTCCACCAGCATATCCTCAAGTTGGGTGAGTTCGAAAGTAGAATCACAGCGGTATCTGAATGACAGTAATTGCTGTGGTGGGTCATCGACGACAACATTGACCATGCGTGTTTTGTTGTTGCCGATGATAATTGCACCAACAAATAGGGCAATACCATTCTCACCAGGAGTCTTAAATCGGTTTAGGGTCGAGATTGCAGATTCAATTGCACCTTGGACATTCTTTCTAGTACCTTTGGATTTTATGTTCGCAGCCTGACCGTGCTCATTTTGTAGCATTGTTCGAGCGTCAGAAATCTGCCGGTCAGGTGGAATAATAATGGTAACTAGTTCAGTCCCAAAACCTTTCATTTCTCGTAACTCTTCCAGCGCAATCTTGAGCCTTAATCGCTTGGTTGCGATATCTGCGTCACCTGACATAAAGACTCCTCTAGCCTGTGGGCATTGCATATAGCACTTGAAGCCTCGCTTTGCGGGTCTGCTAAATGGTGATTAATGCTGTTCCAAATGTGAAAATGATGGTATAGTCTAAGTGCTAGAACTATGACCAAGAACCATGACACTGCCTCAAGTTATTGCACTTGGTGGCAGCCTGTTGAGGCCCGAGGAATCAGAAAACCGCAAAATATGGTTTGGTAAACTCCGTCAGCTTGCAATTCACATTGAAGGAAATTCAAGGAAATTAGGTATCGTAGTTGGTGGCGGTTTGCCCGCCCGCGAGGGCATCGAATTAGCCAAGGATTTCACTAGCGATCTTGATCGGCTGGACGAGGTTGGAATTGCCGCAACTCGCCTCAATGCAACTATAATTCAACAAATTCTACTCGATGTAGGGTGTAATGTCGCACCTGCAATTCCGCACGACACTCAGTCAGCTGCACAATATTTTGAACAACACAATTTCGTTGTTATGGGCGGCACATTACCTGGTCACACCACAGATGCCGTTGCCGTCACCTTGGCTCGAGATTGTCGGGCAAAGGACTGCATAATTGCCACCAATGTTAGTCACATATACAATAAAGATCCTAAAGAATCAGACGATGCCAAGCCATTTTTTGACATGACTATTGATGAACTAATCTCGATTACAGGAACAGAGAGATTGTCCCCGGGACAGTCGGCAGTAGTGGATCCGATTGCCGTATCGATTGCTGCAGAACATAAGATAAATATCGCAGTTTTGGACGGTCGCGAAATTGACCTCATCGAGTCTGCCCTAGATGGTAAAGAGTTTCACGGAACTGTAGTAAGGAGTTGATTACTTGGTAGACGTAAAGAAAATTAAAGAAAACGTATCAAAGGTCACAAGCAAAATGTCAAGTGGGAAATTACCAAATCACAAACATTGTAGAATTTGTGGAATTTCGATTTCACCTAATGCTGACCCACGCGTCTGTAAGTCAGTGGAATGTATGGACCAGCATGAAAAGAATACGCGCAATGAAAAGCAGATGAGGATTTGGATGTTCATCTTTTTTGGAATCTTCGCATTTATTTTCCTGAGTTCGATTCTGCGTCAGATTGTTTAGTTTACTCTGCTTCATTCCTCGATTAGAGACTCAGCGTTAGCTTCACTCATTCTTTCCTCGCCCACGGCTTTTAGCCTGTCACCTAACTTAAACAAAGACTCAACCGCTTCTTCAATTGATTTATTCTGTTTCAAGAAACGAATAGTCGGCCATCCACAATCGATTATCTCTGGGTCAACAGTGTTTTCTTCTATCCAAGCAGAACATGCTGAACCGTGGCACAGTGCGCTAAAATTATCAACATCTATCCAAAAAGTACGTCTGCCGCAAACTGGGCAGTCACGACATTCCATGGTTGATAATACGGTCATGGCGTCTTCGCCAACGATATCGACATCCCAAACGACTACACTGCAACTGTTGAGCAACATCTGCTCGCTTTTTTTCAGAAATGCTCGTAGAACCTGCCATGCGGTATCTTCGGTGCTGAAGCAACCAAGTCCTATAGTGCCGCCATCATCCTCGGTAACCGAAGGGACAAATACTCTGGACACTGGTTCGCCCATGGCTAAGTTAAAACAATCAATTGTATCAATTCTCTTGTTTATTCAGCCATTCACCCTCAACTAATGCAACTCCACCATTATGCGGTAGTTTAGCCTCCGGCTTCTCAATTTTAATAGCAATTCTTCGGACAGCATATTTCTGTGAAATCTTCTCAAACATATGTTCTATCATAGTCTCCATAAGTTTGATCGGAGGTGAGTTAGCAATCACGTCATAGGCTACGGTTTGAAGGTCGGCATAATTTACAGTTTTACTTAGATTATCACCAAATTGGTTATTATTCAGTTCTACAGTTATACTGACGATAAACGGTTGCTGATATGAATGTTCGGCCTCATAGGCGCCATGTTTACCGTAAACGGTAAAATCCTTCAAAGATACCCTAAACATCTATCTCTCTTCCCTTTCGTGGACCCATATTAGGTGATAGCCAAATTGAGATTTGATTGGTTCCGAGGTTGTTGATAAGGGAATATTCCACACCGCCTCATCAAATTCTCTGACCATCATCCCTTTCCTGAACCATCCCAAATCGCCGCCTTTTTGTGATGATGGACAAGTACTCTTCTTGCGCGCCATTTTCTGGAATTCTTTCAGTTTGGAAATTTTCTGTTTTAGCTGGATGGCTTCAGATTTTGAGTTAACAAGTATATGCGACGCCCAAGCGCTCGGAGCCACCATGTCATAGCCTAATCCAATCCGTTATTGAATGTCACGGAATCAGGCGTTCAAATCATAAGCTAGTAATCTCATGTAAGTGCCGTAAATCGTTCCCGACACGTGAAGTGATTCCTCATTGAAGCGGTCCATTGTATCTAGGTATGTGTGGTATTCCCATGCGCCTCCGCCATAGCATGATACTGCTCTACCTGTTTTTCCACCGAGTTCATAGATAAATGGGCAGTAGTCAGAGTTGCAGGGCATCTCATTCGCATCACCGCGGTCGCCGTCGAGCAGACTTGTGCGAATTTGATATTTGTTAGCAATCTCTGCCTTTTCATTAGTGTAAAGGTCAACTATTCGGTTGATGTGGTCATAATCGTTGCCATTGTTGGTAAACAAGGTCAGAGAGTTGCCACGATTTTGGAAATCCGCATCAACGTGATTCATGTCGAAATTTAGATACAATCGAAGGTTGTTTCGTAAACTACTCTGCATGTCAGCAACATATGCCCTGCTGCCCCACAGGCCTTCCTCTTCACCACCCCAAGTACAGAATTGGATGGTGCGCTCCGGCTTGCCTGTTTGGTTGACAATTTCGGCAAGTTGTCTGGCCATCTCTAATACCGTTGCCACGCCAGAGGAATCATCGACAGCGCCTTGTCCCTGATAGACCGTGTCGTGATGGGCACCAGCAATAATTAATTCAGAAGTTTTACCATCAATTTTTCCACATGGGACATAGATAGTTCGGTCTTGATCATTGGTCACATCGATAAACAATTCAATCGACGCTGGCTCCGTAGCATTGATTACCAGCGCTTCGAAGATATCTCCAGCATCACGAGACATAGCGATGAACGGGATTTCGGTTGGCAAGGTGCCTCCATTTGCTGCTACTAAAGTATCATAGTTAGTCCCCTTGAATATGGGGACACAATCATTGCCCTCAATCTGGCCACAATTGATGATTTTATTGACGCTAACTATACCTGCAAGATCATTTTGTGCGGCATAGGTATACATCTGAGTATTGGATACTCCAGAACCATCCATTCTCACATACCCTAGAGTTCCGGTTGCAGATTGCCAGAGTGCTTCATCAGTACCATTGCCAAGATCAGTCACGGCGATTTCTTCATCAAAGGTGTATTCTGATTGGCCTGAAAACCCTTGAATCACATAATCTACCCTGTGTTGAAAAATTGTCACCTGCGAACCGCCTGCTTGCCCTAAGGGGCCGTCACATGGTGATAACCCAAAACCTCCTTGCACACACAGTCTGAAGCTTGGCTCAGAGTTGACATGGTGCATAGGCACTTGATATTCATTTGATTGAGGTTCATAACCCATTGACACTAATTGGTCTATGATGTATTGGGAGGTATTTGCCTCTTCGATTGTTCCACTCATTCGACCTTCCCAATCTGGGTGACCTAGTGCAACTAATTCTTCGGCGTAGGTTTTGGTTTGACTAGGATCAAATTCGATAATTTCATAATCATAATCGCTGCCAAAACCAAGCCATGCTGGTTGCAATACAAGAACCGATGAAATCATCAGAAGAGATAACCCAATTGCTATTACGCCACCGAGATTGAGCGGTCCAATTATTTGTTTCTTCATCTGAGCAATGAAAGCTTTAGTGGAATTATTCTCTTCAACTAGATCTGCTTCAATAGAAATCATTGTTGGTTCTTGCTCGTTAAGTCGCAATCTTTCAATCAGTTCCACCTTTCGCCCGCTAGTTGGTAGACCTGCCGATGCTAGTCGCTGCCTAAGTTCAGCAACTAGCATGGTGTCATAATCTGGACTTGACATCAGAAACACACATGCGTAGCAGTGTTAGTTCAATAACTCGGCGGTTTACAGGTCATCAGATTTCATCGCCAGTCCATCGCTTGCCGACATTATGTTCAATGTTAAGGTGGTCGAGTATCCTGGCCATGATGAAGTCAATTAAATCATCAATGGACTTTGGGTGATTGTAGAAACCGGGCGAAGCAGGGATAATTATTGACCCATAGGTCGAAAGTTTGGTCATATTTTCTAAGTGGACCGTCGCATAAGGGGCCTCTCGAGGGACTAGTATGAGTTTACGTCGCTCTTTCATCGCAACAATAGCAGACCGAGTTACGAGGTTGTCACTAATTCCAGCGGCCATCTTACCCAAGGTGGTTCCAGAGCACGGGCAAATCACTACAGCATCGATTTTTGCTGAACCAGAGGCTGATTTACCGCCTATGTTTTTTTCATCATCGAGCATAGCACCTGTCTGTGCTGCTAAATCTTCTTTTGACATATTACATTCATGCTGCAGTGTAATCTCGCCTGCATGGCTAACTACTAGGCGAGTGTCTCGACCATGGTCTTGCAGGATTTCCAATAATCGCTTGCCATAAATCGCACCGGAGGCGCCAGTGATGGCAACAACAATCTCGCCCATGGTTATCCTACAACACCTGATACTTTTATTCACTTGTTTTTATTTTAGCGCTGATGAAAGAGATTCATCGAGTGCATTAACTGCTAATTTGAATGCTCTAGGTTCTATAGACCATGCCACTCTTACCCAATTTTTCAAAGCATCACTAAACATAGAACCCGGGACAGCCAACAAATCATTTGCTTTGCAATGATGGTCAACGAAATACTCTGAATCTAAGTTGTTTGGTAATTCAAAGCAGCCAAATACTCCTGCAGGTGGCTCATTCCAAACAATGCCGTGATGCTCGAGAACCGCTCTGAGCAGCGGTAAATTTTCTCTGCGATAGTAAGCAATAGCTTCATCGACTACTGAGAGATTTTGCAGGGCAGCACTGCCAATCTTCATAGTTGGGCTTGCCATTACGCCAGAGAAGGTCATGAATATTCGTCGAGCTAGCGATATTGTTTCAATGTCAGAGATAATCCATCCAAATCTTATCGGCCCCATTGAGTAAACCTTGGTCAAAGAGTTAATTGAAAGGCAATTTTCACCGTATGAATGAATGGAGCGGTAGTTGTCTATTTGTCGATAAGCATCGTTATACGCTTCATCCGCGATAATTATTACATCATTTTGTTTTGCTATATCCACAATCCAGTCTCTATCATCAACATCAAGGTCCCAGCCAGATGGGTTAGAAATCGGTGTAATCATTACGATGTGTGATTGGGCAATTGCCTCTTGCCATTGCTGGCGATCAAAACGCCAATTTCCCAGTTTGCTATCAGGCGGATATTTGTCCATGCGTATTACTTTGTCAGCAAGGATTAGCGCAGTTTGCGGAATCGGTGCGTATGTTGGCGATTCCACTGCTACTATTATTTCACCGTTAACTGAATCTCTGATTTTGGCGATAGCAGTAAGCAGGGCAATATTGATTCCTTGGGTTGCGCCGTGAGTTATCAAAACATTATCAACGCTAACATTTTCTCGTTCGGCAATGATTGCCCTAGGGTCAATAATATCGTTGATGTGTGGTTTTCCTAGTTCAGTTATGCTGTCGCCGAGTAATTTGTCAAGTTGCCAATCATATTGCATGCCGCTAAACGATAAGTTGTGGGTTCTTGTTTCTTGGAGTCGAGGAATATACCATTCAAGGTAGTCTATGGGCGCAACAGAATTGGTCAATCCTTCACGGCTGAATCTCGGCCAGTAACTACTCATATTGTCTGCAAAGTGTCATACCAATTATTTTTTTTCATGCGCCAGATTAACTGGATAATCTCGCTCTACCAATACATTCAGCCATGTTGTCAATCATCAGCTCAATGAGTTGTTGTTTGTTTATTTCATATCCTAGTTTTGCCAAACATGTGGTTGTGGCCTCGCCCAATCCGCAACCGGATAAGTTCTCAACTCGCCCAGCTGGAGTGTTGATATTTATTGTAAGCCCATGTCTTGATGTCCACCTTAGAAAAGATAATCCAATGCTACAAATTTTGTTTTCACCAATCCATACACCTTGCATCCGATTGTCTTTGCGTGCTGGAATCGCAAGTGTTGTTAGGGATTTAATGACCCAGTCTTCGAGCTTGGCAATGATTGCAGTTACTGAATCTTCATCTGGCAAATCCCACTTGAAGATTGGATAACAGACTATCTGACCCGGTCCGTGCCAAGTAAGCCCTCCGCCCCTATCGACTGGGAATGTAGGGTAGTCAGGCGGTGCTGTGATGCCGTCATTTCTCGCACGCGGCCCCACCGTAACGATTTCGGGGTGTTCCATCAGCAATAGTGTGTCGTGAATTTTATCATCAATTCTGAGAGTTTGAAGCTCTCGCATTCGCTCAAGGGCTGCTTGATATTCGACAACACCCTCAAAGCGAATATCGACGAATCTCTGCCCGGTCATGGCTGTGCCAGTTGTCGGTTTTTCATAGACTTAATCAAAAATCTAGTTCTGCAGCTTTCACATCCGTTCTTCCAGCTTTGTATGCTTCAATGGCAGCCTTGGCGATTGCTTTGGGATCGTTAACAACCTGTTTGTCGATTTTGTCGCCATTAAATAACGGGTCACCGACCAATACAGAATCCATAAGAGACAAATTCTTACTCGACGAGTCCTCACTTTGCTTGATAATTCTCTCCATGTCGTTGGTTAATGCTTGGATTGCTTCTAATTCAGCAGCTTTTCGCTCTAGTTCTGATTCTAAACTAGAAACTTGAATTCTAGTTTCATTAAGCTGAACTCGCAGCATTTCCGACTCAACTCTGGTTGCTCGCATTTCATTAGCAAGTTCGGCTAATACTTCTTTGGCTGATGTGACCTTATTTGGAGCATTATCTGAACGGCCTACCTCAGGCGAGGGTGTGCCACTGGCGAAACCACTTACAGTTTCTCCTGGATAGGTTGCTGACAAATATTTCACTGCAGTGTGCCCTGAAATATTGAAGCCAAGTGCCATCGCAGATAGCAGGACTGCTTCTGTGTTATGCCTTGGATTCATATTTAATCCGGATTCCATGGCGTAAAAAAAGTCGAAGAAACTCATCAGCGTAACGATTGAAATTAGCCCACAGAAGAATAATATCAGCACTGAGCGTCTACGTTCTCGGGATGTTGGTGTGGATGGCTGCACGGTTGGCGGCATCTGGATTCTACCTTCAACTACCCCACGGGGGTCATTAGCCAATTGGCGTATGATTGGCCGTAATTTCTCTTCGATGGATTTTAGCATGTGTAAGTGAAGTTTCCTCCTGCGCTGTGCAAGCCTAAATCCAGTTATCATTACTAGGCCGCCAAATGTGTAGTATAGCCAAAACCATGGTCCATCAGTGCCGTGTCCGTGGCTCAAGTGTTGACCAATATCGAAGCCAGTTTCAACCTCTTCGTTTAGCAGGAAACCTGCCACTTGATTACTTAATTCGTTGGACGTGTAACTGCGGTAATCACAATGTTGTTTACTGCGGTGCTTGGTTTCTTCACATTGGTCATTTTCATAGTCAATAATTGCCTCAGAATATTGGATTAAAACACTGGAGGCAATAATCACAATAGATATAACAATCGATTTTGCAATGAATACCCCAGCGCTACTTGGTGGTCTTGATAGTAGTTGACTATCATCACTAGTTCTAATTGAACGAGTTTTGCTTGGTTTTACTATGTATAGTAGAATTAATACTGCAACAAAAATAACGAACCTATCAAACTCTGGAATATCAAAACCCTTAACCATACTATATCAAGAGTATATTTGTTTTAGTTCGTATATAAAACAATGCTAAAACCGTCCAGATGAACCAAAACCACCACTACCGCGCTCGGTTGAAGATAGTTCATCGTAGGTCTTTTCTCTAAACTCTACCAAAGGGACTGGTGAGAAGAGTAGTTGAGCTATACGTTCTCCCTTGTTTACAACAAATTCTTCTCCTTGGCCTATCCATGTCGCCAAAACCATCAATTCTCCACGATAGTCAGAGTCAATGGTCCCAATTCCATTGGGCATAATCATGCCCTTTTTGCCCAAAGATGAGCGGCACCTCAACTGACCCTCCCATCCTTCGGGAATCGCAACTGCTAATCCTGTTCTTATCAGCGAACTGATATTCCGTTTGATGACAATCTCATCCAATGCGTACAAGTCCCAGCCTGCAGCCTGAGGTGAGCCTTGAGTTGGCATCA
>CEUF01128607.1_pt1 | contig 15631 bp, 6 predicted proteins | sample 531461 | NCBI WGS metagenome assembly CEUF01 (sample SAMEA2623350, study PRJEB7988) | marine metagenome | biome: marine biome (ENVO:00000447); feature: surface water layer (ENVO:00002042); material: "saline water (ENVO:00002010), including plankton (ENVO:xxxxxxxx)" | depth 5 m | reverse complement strand
CCCTGGTGGTACAACCGCCGCCGCAATCCAGTCTTTCGAAGACAACGGCCTACGAGAGATCTTCTACAAAGGAGTCCATGCGGCGCGACATCGCTCTGCAGAGATTCGTCAAACATTCGGTCACACTAAGTCTTAATTGATTATCGTACAAAGAGGGGAAAAGCAGGGGAAGTTATCGCCTATCTGCGATCAGGTGTCGTCCATCTCGGATTCCAGATTGGTCCGGATTTGTCGACAGGCTTTTTGGTGGATTTGACAGATTCTAGACTCACTCAGACTGAGCAACTCACCAATCTCACGCAAGGTCATCTCTTCGAAATAGTACAAAAAGAGAATCAAACGCTGGCGCTCTGGGAGTTTTTCGATGGCGACTTTCAGCTGTGTACGAACCTCTTTGTGTTGCATCTGCAAGAAGGGATCGTTGGAGCTTTTTTCGCGAAAACTAGGTGGCCATGAGACTTGCTCGTCGTAATAGTCGAGCTTCTCAAACTCCATAAAGACAACAGGTTGGACTTGGTTACGGAGCTCTTCAACCTCAGCCACTGTCAATTGCATGGACTCTGCAATTTCTGGGATGGAAGGAGGTCGACCAAGACGATTTTTGAGCGTGTTAATCACATCACGTAATCGCTTTGCTTTTCGGCGAAGTCCTCGGGAAAACAAGTCAACACGTCGAAGCTCATCCAAGATCGCGCCACGAATGCGTATCTCTGCATAATGTTGGAAGGGTAACGCGCCAGGCTCATAGCGTTCAAGCGCCTCAATTAAGCCCAATGCTCCGACAGCCTCCATGTCTTCAGCTTCGATGAGTGGGGGGAATCGATACAACAAACGAGATATCACCTTCCTGATAAGTGGAAGATAACGAACAACCTCCTCATTTCTCGCCAGATACTTCTGTCGTTCATCTTGCTCTAACCGGGATGTTCCTGGCAGATGATCACGATCACGACTCGCCACACTCGACCCGCTCGTGGATGTCTTGCTGTCAGCAGAATCTCCTTCTCCATCCAGGATATTCCACTCTTTGGAGTAAGCTCCCATCCAGATACGCTCCTCAAAACTTTATCACACTTCAACAAAACACGAGAAATGGCCCAAATTTTGACGAAAGGCACTGCTTTCCCGTATGCAAAGGTAGCAACGGATACAAACATCCAATGGAGACACATACAGACTCCACCACAAAGCAACATTGTATCATCCTTATTCCTTGCATGGTAGCAGTCTTTCTGAAGTTCGGCAAATAAGTTCTGTCAGACTCAAAAAAAGCGACCACAAAACCCCTCGTAAAAAGGAGCATTTGGTGATTAAAAAAGCAATGATACTGGCTGCAGGCTTGGGCACTCGATTGCGTCCACTGACCAACATACTCCCCAAACCGCTTGTCCCCCTCCTCGATCAACCCCTGCTGATCTACCACCTCAAACAGCTCGCCAACATTGGTGTCGAAGAAGTCGTCGTCAATCTGCATTACCTCCCAGAGATCATCAAAGAGACCATTCAAGACGGCGCCAAGTGGGGAATCAAAGTCCATTATTCACTCGAAACACCGGAGATTCTGGGAACAGGTGGTGGACTCTCAAAAGTCCAAAGCTTTTTCGAGGATGAAGAGGCCTTTTTGATCGTCAATGGGGATATTCTCTGCGAGATGCCTTGGACACAGGTCATCGAGCATCACAAACAACAACAAGCCGTCGCGACCCTACTCGTGAGAACCCACCCCGGTGACCAGTCAGGCTGGGTCGGCACAAATGGCACAGACCAGATCACACGTGTTCCAGACATGCCCGAGGACACAGCAAGTACAAAACACCAATTTACGGGACTGCACGTTCTGAGTCCAGCCATTTTCCCACACCTGCCGAAGAACCAATTTGGTTGTGTCCTGCGAACGGGATACAGAAAGATGCTGGAGTCAGGATTGAAAGTCTCCTCTTATAACGTCGATGACGCTGTTTGGAGAGACATTGGGAATCCATCCACTTACCACGCAGCAAACATCGCATTGCTGAGAGAGCACAACGAACGTACCGGTGAGAACAACTATATCGGGAAGGACGTCACGATAGGCAAGGGAGCCGTCCTGAAAGGTTGTATCGTAGGTGAAGGCGCAACGATAGGTGAGAATGCATGCTTGGAAGACTCAATCATCTGGAGAGGTGTGCACGTAGCAGACGGTACAAACAGATGTAGAGTGATCCACATTGGAGATGAAGAGATTGTGATCGAGAAGTAAATTCAGGGGGTGTCAAGGACCTTGATAAGGACAACGGTGATGTTGTCGTTACCACCGTTGCGGTTTGCCTCATCGATGAGTTTTTGGCAGGCAGTGTTGAGATCATTTTTATGCTCTTGCACGATCTGGTTGAGCTCTGGATCTTCGACCAATCCAGAGAGTCCATCGGAGCAAAGAAGATAAATATCACCGGGTTGGGTTTCAGAGGAGAGAAGATCAACCTGGACGAGATCTTTCATGCCGAGGGCTCGAACGATCACGTTTTTGTGGGGGAAGTTTTTGATCTCTTCGGGGGTTAACTTTTTGATCTTCATGTAGTCATTGAGCAGAGAGTGATCCTCTGTCAATTGAGAAATTTCGCTGCCTCTGATCACATACACACGAGAATCACCGACATGACCAATAAGGACTCGATTACCTTGGAAGAATGTGGAGACGAGCGTCGTCCCCATTCCCTTCAGGCGTAAATCCATCTGTGCACGACCGAAGATTTGTTTGTTGGCGAGCTTAACCCCCACCATGAGACGGTTTTCTTCGAAAGAATAGGACTTGTCCATCTTGTAAGGCCACGTTCTATTCTTGTCTTTGCCAGTCTCCTGAAAGAACTGAAACAACGTCTCAACGGCCAACTGGCTCGCGACTTCACCAGAAGCGTGTCCACCCATACCGTCAGCGACGATAAATAGATTATTTTCCCGATCGAGAAACAGGGCATCTTCGTTGTGTCCCCGTTTACGACCCACATCCGTAAGACCGGCGGATTCCAATCTAAGAGGCATCGCCCCCACACTCCTCTCTCTCGTAAAAATCAGGGGTTTTGTTGAATCGGACCAAAACAGAACAACCTCTGACAATCGAAGCAGTTTATGAAAAATGGACGAACAGCACGAGGCAACTGAAACACATCTTCATCACCAAGCCGTTCGAGAAACATCTGAGTGAAAAACAACCTCATCTGAGGAAAGCGTTCCTTCGAGGCGCGACATATCATAACGCTTTTCAAGGGCAACGACAACCAGTCAGTTAAAGAAAGTTTGATCTCGCCGACAGGAGAGTGCAAATATACTTGATGTTTCCTTGTACATATTTCGGATTATTGTATAGTGATCTGCGCGAGCTTACCTGTTCAAACAACTCGACTTCGCCAAAAACAGTTACAAAGAGAACCAACATGCCACTCCAAATAGAATTTACAGAAGACGGTCGATTGCAAATGCAAGGTACATTCGAAGACTTGCAAATGGGACAGCTACTCTTGTGGTTATTCCACGAAAAGCAAACGGGCGAGCTTTACCTGGAAACACCACAATTCCAACAACGTCTATATGTTAGCGAAGGATATCCAACAGGGACAAGAGGAGGTCCACAAGAGAACTACCTGGGATGGTTGCTGATGGAGAGGAACATGATCGACGAAGCGACATACTACAAGTCGCTGGAATTAATGACCTCCAAACAGCTCCCACAAGGTCAGGTTCTCTGTCAGCTCGGCGTGATCAATGATGAACAGTTGATTTACGCGCTGACGCTACAGTTGCAAAGAAAGCTCATCCGCTTGTTTTACGAAACCAACGCAAACTTCGTATTCTTCAGCACAGAACATCCTCCGGTCTTGGACATCCCTGCAGGTCACATCAACCCTTACTCGATAGTCGGTCACGGGCTGCGGCAATCACACGATGACCACAGACTCCTACAGCTTTTGATGCCTGTGGATGGCAAAGCCATACGCCTTCGCCCTGTGGAGCTTCGAGATATATCTCTCGAAGCGCTGGACTTAGAAGAGCATGAGCAAGCGGCACTTCCGTTGATCGAAGAGTGGACCACGCTCGATGATTTCATCGACGAGGAGTACCTGGATACAACAGAAGCCCTCGTGCTCGTCTGTATATTGCATCTCTGCGACGTACTCGACATTGACGAGATAAACAGTCATCCCAAGCTCGCTAGCGCAGCACGGCTCAGAAAACGCCAACGACCCCAAAGCGCCACACCCGACTTTACATCCGTCACGAGCCAACCGCGCTCAAGTAGCGCAAGCTATGTGCAGGCTGTCTCCAACGCAGATACAGAAAAAACGGACCCATCACTGCCAGGTATCGACCCTGAGCTTTTGGCGGAGATCACCTCATCGACTCCATCTGTCCGTGTCTCCCCACAACACGCCCAATGGATACAGTCATCACCTTCCCCTCCGAAGACGCGTTCCACAACACCGGACATGCCCTATTTCGATGAACAAACAGCGGCTTCTCTTGAAGCAGATCTGGAGGGACTTGAAGGAGAAGAAGAGGTCAAAGCCTTCACGTATAAACCCACACCAGAAGTGGCCCCAAAACCTCCCTCAACACCTGCAGTGCTCTCAATGGGGCCACCACAGGAAAAACCCCAGACACCATCGACTGAAAAGGCTCACGCTTCTTCACCAAAAGGACATGAAGCACCTGCAGTGATCTCGATGGGGCCACCACCCAACGCACCCTCACAGGCCGCAGCGATTGAGATGCCACCTCCTCCTCCAAATGCACCGGAGGGTGTCAAGATGCCTCCTCCGCCTCCTCGCCAAGCAGCGACAACCCCTGCGCCTGCTGTGATCTCCGCAGCCCCTCCCTCGACTCCCCCGCAGTCCAGTGAGAGTGCAGCGATCGCAATGCCTCCTCCCCCTCCAAGCCACACTGCGCAGGCTCCAAACAGTGTGCTCATGCCTCCACCCCCTCCAGGACGTGAGCCCAGTAAAACAACCCCTCCCGCTGTGATCGCCATCGGCCCTCCACCCAATATGCAACCACGTTCAACGCCCAGCGCCGACTCTGCACCCTCTAAAACACGCCCAGAGACGAGCACGACAGAACCTCCGGCTCGCACGGAGCCAAATGAAGAAGAAAAACAGTTACTCGCGAACATCCTTGAAAAGCACAAAGCTGTACAAGACGCGAACTACTACGAGATCTTGGAGGTCAAACAAGACGCCTCTTCAGGCGAGATTCGCAAAGCCTACATCAAACTCAGCCGTACCTTTCACCCCGATCTTGTGGCAGGTACACCCCTTGAAGCCCACAAAAAGAAACTGGACCTGATCTTCTCCCACCTCAACGAAGCACACGCAATTCTGAGCAAGGAAGATCAACGAAAAGAATACGATGAAACACAACTCGACCCCGAGATGGCCGAACTTCATCAATACGCGAACCAAGCCGCCCAAGCTGAGGTCTTTTACACAAAAGCGATGGTGTTTCTCAAGATGAGAGATCACGAAGCAGCTCTTGAGCAACTGCACTGGGCATGCAAACTGATGCCCGAAGAAGGCGACTACAACGCAACGTACGCCTGGACACTCTACAAAAACCCCAAAGGAAACAAGGACGGACTGCGGGAAGAAGTCAAAGAAAAACTCCTGAAAGCCGAACAACAAGGCTCCGCCGCAGACAAAGCCAACCTCTACCTCGGCTTTGTGTTCAAGGATGAGGGAGATCAAAAGATGGCACTTCGCCACTTTGAAAAGGTGCTCGAAGCACATCCCCGACATGCCGAAGCTAGCCGTGAGGTCCGATACTTAAAAATGGCCAAGAAGAAAAAAGAACCCGAAAAGAAAGGACTGTTTGGGCGGCGCAAAAAATAGATCACCTCCTGCCTTTACATGACACGTTATGACACCCTCCTAGAACATCATGCCATTGCACAAAAAGATATCGAAAAGAGAGGGTCTTTTTCCCCCTCTCGTTTATCTTTGAGTGAAGACTTGAGATCTGCACAGATGTGTGGTATGTTTCCCTGCAAAATACACGTAAGAACGGTACAGAAGGACTTCAATATTCACTTTCATCTCAATGAGATAGGTGAAGCAATGGAGAACACACGTCAACGAACCGATCACAAGTTGTCGCTCAAATTTCTAGTGGAATCGAGGCACACATATGGCTCCTAAATCCAATGAGATCACGCTTGAAGATATCAAATCAGCGATTGAAAAACGCGATCCAGCGTTCATCGAAAAGTTTAACAACTTTATGAACCAACCGGATCCATCCCCTCCAGAAAACGCTCCTGAAGGCTCCATGAGCTTTTACGACTTACGCTCCCAACTCACCGGATACTGGAACTTGTACAAGTACAATCCAGGCGAAGAGCGCATGCAGTACAGAAATGAAGTCTGGGCTAAGTACCTAGCCCAAGAGTTCCCACTGCCACCAAGGCTCTACCTCGACAGCGTGTTTTTGGACCTCTACGAAGAAGATCACGAGTGGGGAAGACAAACACTCCTTCGTTTGATCTCCAGTATGCAGCTCAAATGGGGACCCTGGCGCGCGTTCAAACGCATCTTCAAGATCGCAGAACAAAGAAACGACTACGAAATGCTCGGTGCGATCGCTTCGCGCATGGACACGATCAGCGCCGCGAATGAATACGGTCATGAAGTGACCACAGGCACCACCTCCTATCTTCGTCGCAGAGGTTGGCGCTTCCTGCGCCGTGTCGGACAAGGCATGCCCTCCATCTACCCCTACGCAGCCTCCCAGTTTATGCGTTGGTATCCCGACTGGAACTACGACAACTGGAGCGACAAAACCAAACTGACCAAGCTGTGGATCCTCAACCACATTTTCTTCCACAACCACAAAAACAGCTACGAAGGTAGACAGTACGGTCGCGCGTCCTTCAACTACGGCACCTACTGGAATGAAATGCCAACTGAGTTGACAAAACACAGCGCATTTTCCGAGTCCTGGAAGACCTCTCCAGAACCACTACTCGACTTGCTATTGCTCTGTCGCGCAGACAGAGTCGCCAAGTTTTGCATTGAAGGTTTGCAAACCCACTTTAAAGCCAGATTGCGTGAGCTTGATCTCCAATTTCTGATCAGACTCGGACAGCGTCCCCTTGGCACAGTCCAGTCATTTGTCATGGAGCTGATCAAGGAAAACCCCTCCTGGCAAAAAGGAAAGTTCAAGGAGCTCGGTCTTCACGAGTTGATCATCGATCACTTCCTGATCAGCCCCAACAGCGATGTGCGTGAATACGCGATCACCTATACTCGCGACTACAGCGATGCATTGACGATCGCTCAAATGATGGTTTGGCTGGAGTCCGAACACAGCGACCTGCAAGAATTTGCGTTGAGTCTGCTCGCGAAAAAAGATGCTCGCGAAGACCTTGGACTCGACACCATCCAAAAGCTCTGCTTGCTGAGCCAGTCGAGAGACCTTGCGAAGAAAAAACTCAAGAAAGGTTTTCGTCCAAGTGAGATCCCACTTGAGTGGTTCAAACCCATTCTCTTTAATGATGACTATTACCTCATCCAGTTTGGTTTGGAGTACTTGAAGAAGGAATTCCCAGCCAAACTACTCACAGCACAATGGTTCCAGTCATTGCTCCAAGATCCCAATCTCGACAAAGGCTACTACAGCTACATGGTCCGAGACTACGCGATCGAGAACATCGAAAAACACGTTCATGACCTCAATGGAGACTGGATCAAGCAAGCGCTCTTGCACAGCAATTACCAATGGAACGTTCAAAGTTGGGTGAATGCCGAAAAAATCAGCACCAAGCAGCTCGACCTTGACTGGGTAAAGACTCTTTTCAGTGCAGAAGCATGGCGTGAAAGCGAATGGGTCAAGCAGATCAAAGGGACTGACAAAGCGTGGCTTGATAACTTTAGCTACCCAGAGCACATGCTCAACTTTGCGATCACCTACATCGATCACCCCAAACGCTTCACTCCACAAGAGATCGGTCTCGACTGGCTGTTGACGTTGCTTGAACACCCAAATGAGACGTGCAAAAGCTACGCACTTGGGTATATCCAACAAAACTTCAACGCAGCTGACTTTGCGAGAGAAGCAGAGCTTACAGAGGTCTCCTCTCAAACAAATGACACAGCCAGCACACAACAACCTGCTGACAATCCCTTCGAAGGAAAGAGTTTCCTGTTTACAGGAAAACTCAAAAACCTCACGCGCAAACAAGCCCAAGAGAAAGTCGAGCAGATTGACGGAGTAATCGCCAAAAGCGTCACAAAGAAGCTCGATTATCTCGTCGTCGGTGATGAAGGCTCCCCACTGTTTTCAGGTGGCAAAAAAGGCAGCAAGATCACGAAGGCAGAAGCCCTCCGAGAAGAAGGACTCCCTATCGAGGTGATCAGCGAGACGGACTGGCTCCGCATGCTCTCCGAAGGCGGTGCCGCGAAGGCGGACATCGATATCGTAGGAACAGAAGCAGGCTTCCTCCGACTGTTCCGCATGGCAACAGATGAAGCGACGCTCGAAAACACGAGACAGTTTGCGATCGACTTTTTGAAACATCGCCACCTCAAACTCGGACCTTCCATGACGGGCGAAGCGCTCGAAGGCGAGCAAGTCATCCCAAGAAGTGTCTACAAAGCCAGTCTTTTTCTCCCCTTATTTGAAGATGAGCGCGCTAACGTACAGCGCCTCGGTATCGACATCGCACGTTACGAATTGCGTACTTGGAGTGTTCCAGCAACAGACATCTTCAACCTCTGCGAAAGTCCCCACAGAGCCGTGCGTAGTTTCGCACTTAGCGCCCTCTTGGGTTCCGACGATCCAGACACCAAAGAAGAGTACTTCTTCGCTCCAGAGGAGTTGGATCCAGAGCTCGTCTTTGCCCTCGTTGAGAGTCGCAAACGACAAGTCCGATACACAGGGATGGCGCTGGTCGAAAAGTACTACGATGTACTGGAAGGTGATCGCTTTATCATCCGTCTCGCAGAGTCACCCGACCGCGATGTACGCACACAGGCAGTGAAATTGCTTTGGATGCGATATCGCAATCCGGCCATCTCGCTAGAGTGGTCTCCAAAAGATGACCATCGCTCCAAGATCCGCCCCTCATCCAAACATACAACGCCTCAATCACCTGAATTGCTGATCGACTTTGTCCGCGCAGTTCTCTTCGGCATCCCACCTGGAAGACTGGAGAAACGTCCATCAGGCGCTTCGAAACCTATCTCGAACAGCAAAGCCAAGATCCACATGATCGAGCTAGCTCGTGATCTGGCTCTTCAGGACGAGCAATTTTCCAGCGCTCTGACGCCCTTGTTCAAGAAATTTTTGGGTTCCTGCCAACACAGTGAATCCATGGCGTGCCTTGTTGCGCTGACCCGTCTTGAAGCTCAAAATTCGAACGCCACGCTCAACTGAGACCCGGTAACCAAACAGGTTTCCCCTCGGACACAGCATATACGGAGGAACGGATGTCCGATCAGTCCGCGATCAAGCTAAAACAAAACTCTTCGACGCATTGGGAACAATTGCACGCCATCGCGCTGCACCCAAATAGCGAACTCGCTGCGAGTTCAGGTAGTCGTCCAGATAAACACGCTCCACAAATCACAGTGTTTTCGACCCATGATGGAGCGACCAAATATACACTCACAAACGCACCAGACACTGTCACGAGTTTGCTGTTTGCCAATGACAAACAAATTGTGGCAGGGCATGAAAATGGCCAAGTCTCCATTTGGGCGTTTGACAAAAAGAACGCATCTCCCACAACACTCGACGCACACAGCGATGCAGTCACTGCGCTTGCTGTATCAGCCGATGGTAAGACCTTCTTTTCATGTGGAAAAGACGGTCGTATCAGAGGATGGAGTGTCACAGACGGTCAATCAACCGACGTTCAGTACGTGTGGCCCGCAGGTGTGCCCGCCTACACACTCGTCGCAGACCCCAAAGGCGGCTGGCTCGCTGCTGCAGGTGAAGACGCGATCATTCGCGTGTTTGATCAGGCCACAGGAGAAGTCACTCGCGAGATGCCCGGTCATAATGGTGCCATCTACACCATGATCATGCATCCACATGAGTACAGATTGATCTCCGCAGGTGAAGATCGCTCGATCATGCTTTGGTACCTTCAAGGTGAGGTCGAATTTGAAGACCGCGCTCCCAAAGACACCCACGAAGCCGCGATTCGTTCTATGGCGCTTGGTCCGATTTACCAAGACGCCAACGGCGAAGACATTCCCCCACGTCTGTTCACAAGCTCAGACGACAAAACGATCAAGATCTGGCCACTCGCCAACAAGCGCAAGCCCAAAACGATCACCGACGGAAAAGGCGTCCACACCTCGCTCGTCGCGCTCAAGCACGATGACGGTACAAGACTCCTCTCCGCCAACATTGATAGACATATTCGTGGATGGCAATGCAACGATCAAACCGAGCTTCAAGGCCTCTACCTAGATGTCTCGTCGGCGTTCCATACTTACGCAGAACAACTTGAAAACAAACGTCGTGAGCAACGGGAAAAAGCGCTGCAAGTGCTCAAAAATCACCTACGTGATGGTGATGTTTTCGACCTTCTTCTTTACCACTTACAAGCCGATAGTGCAGAAGAAGTCCGAAAGCTTGCAGCTGACATCCTCGCGACAGCAACGCACCGCAAGCCGATCGATGAGCTTCGCAAAACACTCAATGACAGCCACTTCACCGTTCGGGTTGCCTCATTTGAAGCCTTGCGTGTTTTGCAAGGTCAACAATCACTGTCACCATTCACCAGCGCACTCAAGTCAAACGAAGCCGACCTTCGTAAACTCGCAGTGCAAGAACTTGTCGAGCTGTACAAGTCCTCTCCAAGGGCACAACGACTGATCCTCTCGGCCTTCGACGACCACAAGCTCGAAGTCCAGGTTGCAGCTCTCGATGCGCTCGAAAGTATCTACCCTTCGACAAAGACGAAGCCAGAACCCAAGCCCCTGATTCTCGCGTTGAGACAAGGTAGCAACGACCTAAAACTCGAAGCTATCAGACGAATCTACCGATACCAATGGGCCTTCCTTGAAGAGCTTCGCCCCATCCTTACAGGTCTCCTCGATGACTCAAATGAGTCGCTCCGGCGACTGACCTTCGAAGTCATGATCGCAGCGGTTCCACCGCTCGCGAAAGCACTCAGCGAACGTGACGAACACATGGACAGAGCGCTTCAGGAGCTTGAAGAAACCCAAAGTGAGGAAGAAGAAAAGCCCAAGAAGACAAAGGCGAAGAAAAAGAAACCTGAGCCTTTCGATCTCTCTGACGAACAACTCCAGCCACTGTTGCTCGGCGTAAGCAGCCACAACACGGATATCGCTCTGCGTGCGGCTGCAAGTCTTGCTCGTCTTCAAGATCTCAGGGCGTTCGGTACATTGCTGCAGCTCAGCCACGAGTCCAACACGACGTTCCGCAAAGAGACAGCGCAGGCATTCGCAAATCTTGGCGACGTCCGCGGTGTCGACTGTTTGGTTGGCATGCTCGATGATGACCAGAAAGAAGTCCGCGACGTCGCGTTTGACAGCCTCTCCAGCCTCGTCAGCAAATCCCTCGAATTTGCGCAGCTTGGGCTCGGCAGTCAGCAAGCAGACATTCGAAGCCGCACCCTCCAAAAGCTCGCCCCCAAAGGCAAAAAAGCGCCAAGTGAGGAAGCCATCGCGTTGCTGCTGGAGTCTCTGAACGACGACTCCTCAAGTGTCCACGACGAGGCGTTCAAGATCCTCTGGAATATCTTCGAATCTTCTCCCGAAAAATGCCTAGTCCCATCGATGAAAGCCAGACCCGAAAACCTTCGCATCAAAGCGATGGATGAAAGTCTCGCCTTTAAAGGTGAGGGTTGGGTACACGAGACCTTCGTCGAGCTGCTCTCGGATCGCAATGAGAGTATCCGCCACTACGCGTACTCTTCGCTGCAAAAGCTCTACAAGGCAAAAGATCCAGGCGCACACGCAGAAGCCCTCAAAGTTCATTTTGCCCAGCTTAGACGTGTCGCAGTCAACAACCTCCATAGTTACCCGGACAAAGCAGTCCGACCGCTTCTTTTGGAGGCCCTCAACGACCAGGATTTGGAAACCCGCAAGAACGCGCTCGACGCGATCTTACAGCGTTTCAGCAAAGACGCTGATCTGCTCGCCGAGACCCTCAAGGTTGAACATTGGGATATCCGTCTCCAAACCGCTCATTACCTCGCGGAGGTCGGAGATGAACGTGCGCTTCAAGTCGCAGCGGACTACCTTGCAGAAGAACAACAAGCGCTGAAATCGTTTGCTGAGAAGCAAGGCATCGAGGCCACCTCAGAGAAGGAACTCATGGCTTGCTTCGCGAAGCTGCCGCAAAAAGAGCAAACACAACGTGCGGATTACAGAGAGAAGATCATCAAACTCCTGCAAGTCCTGCGTAGCCCCAGCTGTGTACAACACCTCAAAGTGTTCCTTGCGACTGACGATCTCGCCCTGCTTCGCAAAGCCCTTCAGGCCATCGTTTATTGCGCAGATGCTTCACACACAGAGCTCTTCGAATCGTTCCTCAAACATGAGGACGCAGAGCTGCAAAGAGTGGCAGCGGAAGGTCTCGCGCGCCAAGGCTCCAGTAAAGGAGCCTACATTTTCAAGGAACAAACATCGATCTCCGCGAACAAGCGTGCGCAGGCATTCTACGCTCTTGACGACAAGCTGACACATCGTTGGATGGCCTTCTTGTCGGACAACAACGGCAGCACACGTGGCAAGATCTTCCAACTCCTTCTCGCCAAAGAGTACTTCCACAGCGTCAAAGGACAGGCACCTGACTTGTTGATGCAAGCGCTGAGAAATGCTCATGACGAGATCAGGTTGCAAGCAGCCGAGGCGTTGGAAAAACGACCGGACAGAGAAGCATTCCAGGCATACGTCATCGATGTCCTGATGAAAAACGCTCCAAGCGGGAACTCGGACAAGGACAAAGAACACAAAGCGTTTATGGAGAAGCACGTCCCCAAACTGCTTGACTCCCTCAACAGCGACAGCGCAGATACGCGTTATGAAGCTGTCTATCTGTTGTTCTTGCTCAACGACCCAGAACACTTCGCGCAGTATTACCCACGTCGTTTTCGCCACGTCAAAGTGGGAGGAAAACCTCGCGCAGCAAGCAAAGACAAAGCACCAGAATCCCCCGAACTCGAACAAATCGTGTTTGGTGCATATGTCGGCCTGATCCGTCAATCCAGCGTCAGCTGGAGACTCAAGATCAAAGCCATTGAGGGACTTCAACGGCTCGGTGCCCTCTCCTTCTTCCAGAAAGAAGCGCTCTTGCCGACCTTGCAACACGCAATGAACGACAGCAACAACAGCGATCAGAGAAAAGCCGCGTTGAAAGCCGTCCAGAGCTTGTTTGAAGACGGCGCACTCACGCCTTACAGTATTGCGCTTCTTGGCACACAAGCGGACGTTGGGAGTATCGCGCTCGACGCTCTTGTCGAGAACAACTCAGAAGAAGCCAAGCAGCTCGCGATCAAGGCGCTTCAATCACCTGTCAAAGAGATCCGTATCAAAGCCTCCGAATCGCTCCAAGCGTTCTACGGCGAAGAGAGTCTGGAGCCATTTATCCTCGCACTCGGCTCCGAGTACTCGGATGTACGCTTGCGCGTTGTCAACAAGCTGCTCGACTCAGAGGATCCAAGAGTCATCCACGCGCTCAGCGAAGCGTTGCTCAGTGATGATGATCAACTGAGATTGAAAGCCGCAGAGGCACTCGCCAATCGAAATGAAGCCAAAGCCTTCGACTTCCTTGTCGAATTCCTCTACGACGAGAACCAGAATATCCAACGAAGAGCGGCGCAATCGCTCGTCCAACTCAAAGTCGACAACACTTACGAAGCGTTCACACAACGTATCGAAGAAGATCCAGAGGGGACAGCCGACATCAACATGTTGATCCGTTCCATTGGGGATCTCGGCGATACCAAAGCTTCGGAGTGGCTTATCGCACAGCTTGAGCGAGATTATTACCAGCGCCACGCTGCATTTGAATCACTCTTGAAACTCGCAGGGCCGAGCAAAACGAGAGATGACGAACTGTACGTCAACTATCTTGAGCGTGCACTGCAGTCGAAGAGCCAGGATATTCGAGAGGCCTCTGTTGAGAAGCTCCGCAAAGTCGAACGTCCAGAAGTACAAGCCATCCTGGCCAAACTCTTGTACGATCGAAACGAGGAGCTTCGCCGAAAAGCGTGTGAAGTGATCGCGTTCCGCATCCCGAAATACGACACTTCCATTGAGCCACTCAAACAAAGCCTCTCACACTCTGATCCAGCGATCAGATTGGAAGCCGCTGTTGAGCTCGCCAACCACGATGTTCAGGAAGCCTTCCCAGTGCTCTTGACAACGTACCAAACCTCCCTCGACTCCAGTGAACAAATCAAAGCAGTTGATGCGCTTGGTATCCTCGGTGATGCAAGGGCTCTCGAATACTTGATGCCTTTGTTTGAGCCAGAAGCGGACTATCACGCCGCGCAAAATGCCGCAGCCGAAGCACTCGGACGCCTCGCAACGCCCGAACGCGCTGTCGAGATTCGCGGTATTTTGAACGAACAGATGAGCAGTTACAACACCGACATGCGTTGTCGTGCGCTGATTGGACTGCGTTATCTCGCCGGCGAAGAAGCCCTCTCTGTCTTGATCAACGCGATCAAACAAGCCAACGATTGGAGTGGATGGTCTGTCCGACAGACAGGTGCTGAACAGCTAGGTGAAATCGGTTCACCTGAAGCAGAGAGTACACTCGTGGCATTGCTCGAAGACAACTACACAGATGTTCGAAACGCTGCCTTCGATGCCTTGATGAAGATCCACGGGGAGTCCTCCCTCACACCTCATATGCTGGTCTTCGATTCACCAAACATCGCGTCTTACGATACCGAGAAGCGCAAAAAGTCTGCAAAAGTGATCGCGACACAAGCACCCGCGGTCGATATTTTACGACGATTGCCAACACCCGGATTCGCGGTCTCCGACAGCGACATGTTCCTTCACTTCCAATCGACGTCAGTGGACTGGAAAGAGGAGAACGAGCCAGAACGTCCATACGTGAATGACGAGTTAAGACGTATCCTTGTGCAAGGATTGTTGGAGCGTGAAGTATCACCTGTTGATGGGTTGCTGGCTTCGCTCGAAGATGACTACGCAAGAGTCCGACTCAACGCAGCGTATATCCTCGTCCAACTCGGCGATCACAAGGCCGCGAAAGGACTCGAAGAGACCTTGCAAAAGGTAAACGCGTCCTGGAAGTCCGAGCAGACAGACCGCTTGATAGAGATTTGGAATACGTCTCTGTGGGCGCTTGAGCAGCTGGCACCGGAGAAAGCGCTGGAGAGTTCATTATCCGCGCTGCAAGCGGACAACACGCCTGCAAAAGTGCTCGCACAAGCCAGCCAAAACCTCGGGAAAGCCAAGAACGCTGCTCCCAAAGGAAGTACAGAGGCATTGCAAAACTTGCTCGAACATCCCACGGAGAAAGTCCGACGGAACGCAGTATGGGCCATCTCGCAGATCGAAGAGGACACATCGACTCTCCTCGTATCTTTGCCGAGACTTCCAGGTGCGAGTCGACACTTGCTCCCAGCAGAACCTGCCAAGACAGCTCTGAC
>CEUF01052497.1_pt1 | contig 15863 bp, 13 predicted proteins | sample 531461 | NCBI WGS metagenome assembly CEUF01 (sample SAMEA2623350, study PRJEB7988) | marine metagenome | biome: marine biome (ENVO:00000447); feature: surface water layer (ENVO:00002042); material: "saline water (ENVO:00002010), including plankton (ENVO:xxxxxxxx)" | depth 5 m | reverse complement strand
TTTTTATACGAAATCAAGAATTTATCTATCGATTATCCGAAGTCGACCATTCATACCTGTGCTTACTATTAACTCTCCATCACGCATTTGGCACCAGCCTGATTCAAACCTAACTATGTCACCAATTCTAATTTCGTCTATTTGTTCATTCCACAATACTATGCCAACAAGCCCGGTCTCATCTCTGCCGCAGGCGGCTGCAACTGGACCAGTATAACTATCAGAATAGATCAGTCTCCTTGGATAGACTCGTAGAATAATTAAGTCTAGCATCTTTATTGGTCTATTTGGCTTGAGGTCTTTTACCTGTAACCTTTTTTCACTACTTCTGAATAATCCACGCTTGCGAACTCGTTTACTTACCATAAGTGAATGATTGCCCTCAATGTAAATAAAGGTAAATCACTTTTTTTTGCGCAGTTTAAATGCTGTAAACACCTGCTCCTCAACAACCTCTTCTTCCGGGTTCAGTTTAACATCAAGTAGCGTCTCATATGTTTGACGTATGGAGGTTTCACGCTTAACCCAAGGCATATGATTTCGGCAAATGAGATATACCTCTGATGAGGAGTTTCTTGAAGCCATTGGCGAAAATCTTCGTACGTCAGAAAAGTATGGCTTTACTGCAACAATCAACTCCTCGATGCCAACCCCTTGGAATATTTTTGTGATGAAAGAACCACCTTTGCATAATAAATCTAGGGAAAAATCTAGAACATCGGCAACTAGAGTCATCGCAACAGCTTGGTCGATATCCCAATTACCTGTTATATCTGGTGAAATGTCTGATACTATATTGTTGATTACCCGACCGTCAAGTTCGTTACGAATTCTTTCTTGTGTTGACGACTCAGTGATGTCTCCAACCAGTAGAATCGCTCCTTCGACCGGTTGGCATGGTTCCAAATCAACACCGATTACCTTTCCACCATCCCCAACTAATTCGACCGCAACCTGTGACCAACCGCCTGGATGACAACCCACATCAAGCACTACATCATCTTCCCTTATCAGTTTGAATTTATCCTGTATTTGCAAAAGTTTGAATGCAGAACGCGCTCTATAACCGCTAGACTTGGCCTGACGGCGCCATGAATCACGCTTGTGATTTTCAATCCAGTGGTCTGCCATAGATTGTCCTCAGACCACCGGCTGATTATCATACAAATGAAGTTAGCCTCTAAAAGCCATATAATCAAAGAGGTGGAAGTTTTGCATAGACTAGTGAAGGTCATGGGCAACATGGGTGTCTGTCATTCCACCGTGATTCGTGTTGCTTGTAGTTTCATAATCATAATATTACTATTACCAGTGTCCAACGCAGAAGTGAGAGATTACTCTAAAGGATGGGACAGCGACATAATAGTTGAAGGTGGAAGAACTATCATCGTCGAGGAATTAAGCACGACATGGTGCGTGAGTTGTGCAGAGATAGACCCTTATCTGCAGCAAGTAGCAGATGCTCATGGCTCGAGAATAACCATAGTGACTTATCATCCAACGGACGGTGATGATGCATTCCAACCTGAGGCTGCCAAGGAGCGAATCGATCGTATGCGTCTGATTAACCCTCAAATTGGTTCAACACCAACTTTTGTGGTTGAGAGTGGTTTGTTACGAATTGGCCCAGACTCATGGCCAGACGTTCAGAAGGACATCCTGAAGGAAGAAACTAATCGACAAGAAACCAGCCAACTCTCCTTCAGCGTTAGTAAATTTGGCGACAACTACACTGCTAAAATCGAGAACCTATCACTGATTAGTGCTGATTATGAAACACAACTCACCTTTATGATGATGACTCATGATCTACCAGTTCCTGAGGGCTACATTAATCCTGGAGAAGCAACTAGGGATAGGGTTGTTACCGCGACTGCATCGTGTAAACTTGCAAATAACACCATCAATAATACTGGATTTACCCAAGCATCGGGGACCTTATGTTCTAGTGATTTTTCCGTTACCTTTTCCCATGATGGAAAATTCAGCATCGTATTGATTCATGAAGCCACTGAATCGAGCTTAACAGAAAACTCAGACGCTGCTAAAACCTTGGGTTTAGTAGAATTTGCATTTCGAGATATACAGATTCAAAGCCAGGTGAATATTATGCCTGTAGTGTTTTTCTCTTTAGGATTAATTGGCATAATATGGGTAGCATATGACAAATTTAATGCGGTAAAAAACCGAAAAGGGTCATGAATTGACCGTAAAACGGTAAATAATACGAACAAGAAAGGAAATAGTTGATAACCTACCACGACAATTGTATATCATGGAGGAATCATGGGACGAAGTTGCTTGGGAAAGCGAGGGACAGATGAAGGAATGGTATGTAGAATACATCGCAATTGTCAATGAGCAGAAATATCACCACATGACCATTCTGTATGGTGAGGATATTGAGGAAGCGCAGAGAAGTTTACTTCACGAGGTAAGAAGGGCTTACAGTTCGACAGATAGAATCGATATCACCGTTGTTAAGATGAAAGAAACAGGAAACGACTCAAATGATGATCTGTTTGAAGGAATATTTGTGCCCTAACTTCTTGCTTGGAATATTATGGTAATTTCCTTCCCATCGACTAATAGATAATCGTCAAACTGATTGTTTGTTACACCATCAATGGTCATTATCAATTCATGAGTATTACTGACTCGGTAATCAAAGATTCCTGTTTCATTAAAGTGGACCCCCCATATATCAAAAAATACTCCTAGAGGCATGTCGACATCTGCTGCAGTCTCTATGTGAAGTCTTCCACTCGCATCATGAGTGTGGACTGTGTGCATGTTGCCTCCCTCCTGATTACAGATCTCAGTATTAATTCCGAGGTTGGTTGGAATTTCCCGTTGCTCACCGTTGATGTATATTGCTAACATCGAATGATCATGTCTACCCAGTCCTGAATGATCGACACATTCTTTGGACAATGGATCCGGTGTATCAGCAGTGCTTTCTAAAGCGATAAAGTCGTTTGAATCACTATTACTTGAATCAGACTTAGCGCCAAGTTCTTGTGATACTAACACCAACAAGGTTGAGAGTGCCAACACGGTGATTATAGACCAAATCTTTGTTTCACTAATCAAATTACCACCTAATCCTTGTTCGGTTTGGCTTTCCACAGACTTTTATCCTCGTGTAGTTTTCTTAAGCGTAAAAATCCCGCTAATGCAGATACGTTAGCAATGTGGGCAGTTGTACAATACAAGCAAATTTTCCCTTCTTGTATTTCATATGAAATCAACAACATAATTACAAGAATTCCTGCCGCAGTAATCATAGAACCGAAGTTTAAGAATCGCTCAGTATATTCTCCATTTGGCTCATTTTTGAGAACTAAGACCATAAACAATAGTAAGGCAAAGATTACCATACCAATCATGCCCCATGATAATCCAAAAACCGGGTCAACGTTCAAATCATTATTTCCAATCAAATCATCACAGTTGAATACTGCAGAGGATGAACAAAAGTCGCCACCTTCGCTAATCTTTGAGGATATCCAAAAGGTTTGAGCGGACACCGCAAAACCGAAGAAAGTGATAATCTGCAAGCCAGCAGTAATTCTTCCACGTTCTGTTCCCATGATTTCGAATCGGCCAGCGAGTTTGTCTCCTATTGATTTACCAAAAGGCAATACAAGAATCAATCCAAATAAGGTTGGCAAGAGATAAGCGGCTACAAGTAGATTATCTAGCAAATTAGGCACCGTCCTGCGGAGTGAGGCGGAGTATGGCATCCTCCAAGTCCTCATTGGAGTTATCAGATACCCACGCAATAATGCCATCTGGTTGGATCAGGAAGTAATTAGGCGTTCCTGGAATCCCCCATTCCTTCATGTTATCTTGATCTATATCGTCAACATAGGGGAAGTTATGGTTATAGTCGGACCTAAATTCTTGAATTTCCGCCCGGTCGGATTCGTGTCCTTGAATGTCGAGTTCAGTTGCTGATGCAATGAAATTTACATGCGGACCATTCCAATTTGGGTTATTACTGCTGTATGTACTGGCCCATTGTGATTGGCTACTAGCAGATTGTTGACAATATGGGCAATCAGTATCCATGAAAATTATAGCAACCCATTGTCCGGATTTATTACCTTCTTCCCACTCAGTGTCAAAGTAACTCTCAAAATCAAATTCAACCCAAGAGGTGCCGTTGTATGCTTTTCCCTCAACATCTGGAGCCCGTTCTCCCACATCCGTCCCAATGGCAACCGGGTTGGCGGTAAACGCAATGATCATAATCGCAATAAAAAACAGGGAAGCAACCGATAAAGCTGCATTACCAACTACTCCTGCATTGTCATCTCTTCGCAAATTTCCTTTCATGTTTTCACATTCCAATTTCTTCGATTAAGCACTTAGTCGTATGACGCACGGCCGCTTCGCTGTTGTACTTGACATCATATCCTGTTGAAAGCATTTTTTCAATACTGAGCATCGCTCTAGGTATATCTCCTGCCCAGCCTCTGTCACCACCTGTGTATTCAATGGTTGCATCTCTACAACCTGTTTCCTCAACAACAATTTCTGCAATCCTCCTAACTGAGCATGTATCATGGCTACCAAGATTGTATAGATTTATTGGGGATGTTGAGGTATTGAAGATATGCATCATTCCTCTGACACAGTCTTTTACCTCCATGTATGATTTTTCCTGTAAGCCATTGCCTAACACTTCGAGGCGCGTGTTATCCCGCTTTAATTTGTGAATAAAATCGAAAATTACTCCGTGAGTCCCTCGATTACCGATGATGTTAGCAAACCGAAATATCCACGCTTGGAAATCAAATGTCCCAACCCAACTGGTAATCAATCCCTCAGACCCAACCTTGCTTGCACCGTATAGAGATATAGGCAAACAAGGTCCAAAACTTTCAGGTGTTGGCATTGGTGCATCTTCACCGTAAACAACTGATGATGATGCAAAAACAATTTTGTTAACATTGTTAATTCTCATTGCTTCCAGTATATTGTATGTGGCAATTGTTCCCTGCTTCAAATCGGTATCAGTTACCTGCGTTCCCAATCTGATATCAGGATTTGCTGCCATGTGAAAAACTACGTCTACTTCCTTTGTTGCTTGGAGAACGTCATCAATGGATGTTATGTCACCTTCAATAAACTCTGCATTGCCGGCAGCAATCTGATGATTCACCAGAGCTAAATTTCCACTAGACAAATTATCAATTATCTTTACGCTATAACCTGCATCTACTAACTCGTCAACCAGGTGGGAACCAATGAATCCCGCTCCACCTGTTACCAAGGCTCGCATAGTCAATCCATCAATAGCATCCGTATAAGCCGAGTGGTTAACGCCTTTAGTTTGATAAACGTAGAATAAAATCGGAAACTTTGCTGCAAATGCAGTGGAGTTTTAATATGGCAAAGAATAGTAAACCCGAAAATATAGAAGAGCTTGAGAACAAAAGTAACTTGGTTGGTTACGTCAGAAAAAGTAACGCTGGTGGTGCAATTAAAGTATCGATAAACAGTGATGCTTTTGCTGACTGTAATACCTATGTGACTAGCGATGGACAAGAATATGTACCGTTAGTTATCTCTCTAAATGCCTTGAACAAAGTGCTAATTGGTGAGAGAGTTGTCACTACTATCAGTCAAATTACTGATTGAGTTGATTTGTAAAGAGCCTTAGTTTGCATGGTTCAAGAGTGTTGAATTATCTACCCAGCCTTAGTGCTTAATGTCTGATTAAGTTCTCGGATTTAACCAGATAAATTTAGTGAATTTCTTAATAATATCAATACCCATATATAGTCTCAGACATACGACATTGTGTGAAAGATGGGTGTTCACGCAACGGCCTCGAGCCGCTAATCGTTGCAGGCATGCCGATGTATAACGAAGAAGAAACCATCGGCACAGTCGTTACTATGGCATTGAAGCACGTAGATGCAGTAATATGCGTAGATGACGGATCTTCGGACTCTAGTGCCCGCATAGCTGAGTCGTGCGGAGCAATAGTTGTTCGTCATCGAATTAACCGTGGGTATGGTGGAGCATTGAAGTCATTATTTAGTAAAGCCAAGGAAATGTCTGCGGATGCACTAGTGGTTCTTGACAGCGATGGACAACATGAGGCTAGCGATATTCCGAAATTACTCAAGCCAATAATAGACGGCAAGGAAGATTTCGTAATTGGTTCTAGATTTATTGATGGGGGTGGTGGAACAGACATGCCTGCATATCGAAGGTTAGGTATCAAAGTGATAACCGCCGCCAGTAATATGTCAAGGGATATCTCAATCAAAGACACTCAGTCGGGATTTAGAGCTTTTTCAAAACGAGCATTAGAGTTGCTAAGGTTCGATAGCGAAGGTATGGAGTTGTCGCTTGAAATGCTAGAGGATGCACATGAAAAGCAACTGAAAATATCTGAGGTTCCGACGATGGTCAGATATGATGTCCCTAAAGGTTCGAATTTCACGGCAGTTTCCCACGGCTTTACCGTGCTATCGTGGGCTCTAATCTCGCTATCGCACAAAAAACCGATATTCGTCCTTGGGATACCTGGGCTTGGATTATTTGCGGCTGGAGCTGCTATGGGATTAAATCTAGCTCAAAATGTAACTGGACAGATCGATAGCTACATCGGACCAGGCCTCTCAGCAGTTTGGATTGGAGTTCTAGGTCTTGCTTTGATGGCTACCGGTCTAGTTTTACAATCTGCTAGAGGCTTCTTGAGACACCTAATAATCCGCGAATTCGGCTTGGATTGAAACTGATTAACTGTCTGGTGTGGTAATCCTGAAACAGGATTGTTCAAATCCCTCACACAAATGCGTTAACCATGAGCGAGTCATCGTCTTTGAAAGAAGGCCCGCTCGATATTGTCAAAGAAAAGTATCAAACAGCAAAACGGGCAGTCTCAGAGAAATCGATGCAGTCCTTAGACAACATGTATAGCAACGTTTTGACATCACCGGCCACTGTCGTCATACTTCTGATTATTATCTCGGCTTTTTTCGCTCAGCAAGGAATGGATTTCCAATCACAAATTGATGATGATGTAGAAATTTTTCTACCTGATGGAGCACCATCAACCGACCTATTACTCGAGGTGCGCGAAGAATGGTCAACTGACATCACGGTAATTTACATTCGAACCGAGAATGCATTTGATATGTCGAGTGACGCTAATATCACGGATAAGGCAATACTCGATGTGATAAGTTGGGTTGAAGGAGATGACAATAATGTTGACGGCGACTCAATAAGCCGTGGTATAGATTACGATAAAGACGACCACGGTGAAAACGACGGCGTGCTCTGGATTATTTCTCCCGCACAGGTGATAAAGGAAATTAACTCAGCCGATGGTCGGTTCAACAACTCGATGTGTGAGCACGGAGTTGCAACCAGAGTTCTTCTTGTGGATGAGGAATGGTGCTCAAATCTCCCCGGAGGTGGCGAATATGCCATACCTGAGCAAGAAAGAATTGACACTATAATTGAACAATCGAATGGAAGTTTTGATACGCTAATTAAAGACACAAATAATGATGGTATTTGGGACACAACAGCGATAATTGTTGGGATGAACCAAAATTTTGAGGTCATCGACGATTTCAATAATTTTGAAGAATTGTTAGCACACTTCGAAAGGGTCGTTGATAATCGACCTGAATCTGAGATAACAGTGATGACTGTTACTGGACTAACCAAGGTACTCGAAGATATTTCAGACGCCATCTATGAGGACCTACTCATGATTCTACCTTGGTCAATTCTGTTTACTGTGCTGATTATTACTACTCTTCACAGGTCTCTGAAAGTGGTAGCAATAACAGGAACACCAATAGTAATGGCGCTAGCATTCACCTTTGGTTCATCAGTGATTTTGGATATCACTCTAACACCGATGATTGTTGCGACATTCCCAATTTTGATTGGTTTGGGAGTTGATTATGCTCTGCACATGGTAAATAGAATTGAAGAAGTTCGAAGAAAAGAACTCCAAAGGATGCAGGAGGAGAATATCAGAAGAAAAAAGCGGGGTGAAAAGGAATTGAAAGTCCCCGATCTGTGGGATATGGATTTCTACAAAAAGTGCGTGTTAGAAATGGCCAGCTCGACTGGAGTCGCAGTATTTCTATCAGCGGTGACTACAGTGATAGGATTCTCTGTTTTGATTGCTCCACAAATAGTCACAGTCGCTCCAATAAGGTCGGTAGGTGTTACCCTGGTTCTTGGTATTGCATCAACGCTAGTATTCAGTATCATACTCGTACCGACAATTGCTTGGATGTTGCGCTATAACAAACGAACTAACCCCACCATGTGGAAGAACATCGGAAAGTTCCCCGTGAAAGCTTTCTTACCTATTGTCATCATATTTGGTTCGATTACATTCTACGGAATAGTTAACCTTGATTCTATGAATGAGCCGATAACTGGTTCATCTGAGGCTCCTGATGGTATAGATTCTCTAAATTCACTCGCCGAATACTCAGAGTATTTTAGCGGCGGTCAAACATCATTGTTCATATTTAGCGCAGAGGACCGCCCAAATGACAACAATACAGACAGAATTAGAGATTTACCGGTCCTTGATGTGATTGATGGATTAGAACAAAGAATCGGTGAGGTTGAAAGAACCAACACAACAAGCATTATCACATTTTTACGAGCGATTCCTGTAACGATTGGCCTTAATGATGATGTTGCACTTTATCAAGGAAGTCTTTGGGATCTCTTACACGAGCCTTGCTGGGAATCTAACGATCCTGTAGAATGTCATGCTTGGCTGCTCTTGGATGCGAGCGGTGAGGGAGGCCGGGAACAGCTAAGAAAAGACATGGTCAATGTCGTTTTTGATACACTAAGTTACGAAGTCAAATCAATGCTACTCAACAAGGAAGGCACTAAAGGAATAGTATACGTTACTCAACCATACATGAATCTCAACGCAGCATCAGTACTGCGCGACCAAATCGATGATATGTTAGTCGAGGATACAGGGTTAGAAGGGACTGATTCATCCATTCTAACTGGTGGACTACCGGTGTCACTCGATATCAACGAGGGAATTCACGACTCCCAAAATTTGACCACTATAGTAACTATGATTATTTTGACATTCGTGCTTGCAATCGTATTCAGATCATTCCGATTGGGCGTAATCACCATGGTACCCGTGGCGGTGGTAATACTCTGGCAACCTCTATTGATGAATAGTCCTGATGTCAATGTAAATATCTTCACTGCCATGATTGGAACCATTGTCTTCGGTATTGGGGTTGATGATGCTATTCACGTCATGCACCGTATCCAAGAAGAGGGTGAGACGCCTGTCGGAATTGCCAACTCAATCGAAGAAACCGGTCAAACGATTTTTGAGACTACTATAACAACAGTCAGCGGTATTGGTGCAGGGTTTCTGGTCACATTCCCAGGTTTAGAAAACTTCTTCATGATTATGTGCTTGTTGATTATCTTTGCATTTATCACCAGCACATTCCTAATGCCAGCAGTAATAACATCGGAAAAAGTTACTAAATCAGCCATTAAAGGTGAACCATACTGGGTTGATTATGGTGAGGGAATCGCTCTTGCTTCGCCAATCTCAATGAAACCGCTCGATGCGGTGTTAGAAGATTAGCGAGGGAGTAGGGAGTAAGCCCCTTTCTGTTACCTTGCGGTGACTGCATTCAACTTAGCATCCTACCTGTTCCTAGACGCGCAATCTCAATGGAACTGCTTGGACTTGCTCCTGTGCGGCTGCTCGTTTCATCGACATTAGGGAAATCTCTGTCTTTCAACATCATTGTGCAACCCCTAAATCGTTCGTTTCTATTGCATCGACCTAACCATCTCTAGTTTCTCTCTTCTGTGAGGCACATGCGCTTCGGAGAGGGGACTTTCCTCAGAGTCGAGCTCTGTCAGCAGTCCTCCTACTCCCTCAGTTTACCGTGAATATGTTCTCCATTTAGAGTCTTCTAAGGTCATTTGTATGGATTATCACCCGGTGAATAAGGGGCTTGCTGTTGAGCATATTGGTGATTTTGATTCGGTCTGATTTGGCGATTAGCCACTTGGTAATTCTTGTTTGCAGGCAACCGTTGATGTTGTGGCGGTTTGGGTTTTCTCAAACCAAATATCAGTACTGCGACAAGAGAGACTGCTAATAAAAATATGACAATTAACAAAACTGGATTTATTTCAGCTAGACCACCAAGGAAACCATCTGATTCCCCATCTTCTACATAGAATGTGTCGGTTTGAGCAGTTGGTCCTCCGATGATGATGAATTCAATCCACATCGAACCATCCCTATCTGGGGTCCAACGATGATTGAATACTCCATTTCCTCCAGAATTGACTTTCACTTGTTGTGAATGAATTATGGTTCTGGCGCCATTACTTTCAACACGCTCAACGCGTAATTCAGCATCACCATCAGACTTGCCGATATTTTGGATGATTACTGACAAATCAATGGCTTTACCAACCTCGAGCCCACCTATATAGGATATTGAAGGTTGATTTAGTGCGTATTCTGGCAACTGCTGTTCCAACTGCCAAACAGCGAATGGTGTGTAAACCTCATCAGATACTGAACCGAATGAATTACCCGCCATATCACTACCACTAACCCAAATGCGCAACTCAAGTGCTGTTGTCCGTAACTCTTCAGGTATGACTGAATCAAGATTAATCTCATATGATCCGGTGATAGAATCTCCAAATGGCATGCCCCCTAATAACGAAATTAATCCTGAACCGTTGGCGATACTTGAGGAAGCAAAGCCAAATCCTGAGGGATGCACTTCCCACTTTAGGTTCATTGAGTTCTGGTCCAAGAAACTATTTTCATTCAATGTCATTAATAACTCGAGAGATGCCCATTCAACCTCATTGATAATTTGTCCTGCTTGTGGATAATCAATACTCTTTATCGATGGCTCCTCGTCATCAACAATGAACCAAAGTAACGGAGAGTTAGGCTCTATTATCGATGCACCATTTGGAGGATTCTTCAGAGTTATATCTACTGGATAATTTCCTGGATTGGCCGGGGATATTATGCTACCATTGAACAATCCTTGCTGATAATTGACCGGTGCTTGGTTCAGTCCTAGGGTGAATAGTAATTCTAAGTCCTGCATTACGGAGCGCTGGGTTTTGACCCATTTTATGGCACCACTAATTGCAATATCTTCTCTTGCTTTTACCCAAGACCCGGTATTTGAATCGTTGTTCCCAGTTGTCGTATATGATAGGGATTGACGATCTATCTCCATCTCACCTGAGTATCGCCAATTTAGATCTGCAAGTTCGATGGTAGTGGATTGTTTGTTTAAATCAATGAGTTTTAATGAAGGTGTTCTGATAATGCTATCATCAGGGTCGAAACCCCACTTCAATTCGAAATCGATGACAAATTGGCCAGAATTAGTAAACAGTTGTGAGCCACTGTCACCAACCATTTCACAACTATTAATCTGAATATATAGTGTAGAACTGGAGCAAATGTTTGTTTGACGATTCCAAAATATAGTTGATGAGTCCGGTTGATTGATTGACAAATCAAGCTCTATTTCTGTTATATCTGTAATCCCATTTTTATCCCAAACTGGGATACTCAAATCGATTGACTCACCCGGATGTAGCCACGGAAGGAAACCGTAATCCCAAGTCAATTCTGAGTAGCCAAGTTGCGGAGACCCATCACTGCTAATTAGCAGATTGAACAAAGGATGGGACATATTTCCTGACTCTGTCAAGACATTCCCCGCTGAATCTGCGACTTCGAGCCAACCCTGAACATAAGCACCATCAGGAGCCGTGGAAGAGTCCAGTTCGTAACTGTAAACACCCTCTAATTGTGATAGGTCTGCAGGTTGATTTAATTCGTATTTGACAAGTTCTGAAAAGTCCGCCTGACCGTTTTGATTAAAATCGTGCTCCCAAGAATGCCACAGCACTATTTGTGATTGGGTTGGCAGTAGAGGACGGTCAGTTATTGTGAACTCAAGCATTGTCGATGGGCTAGATTGAAAATGATCAAATTCGTCAATATTCATCGATAGTAATTGTGGATTAACTGCATCATAGCGGAACAATAAATCGTTGGGAACTTCATATGACACTGACTGCCCCCTCAGAGGTTGTATGTCGATTTCCAACTGGACTGTTTCTCCAACAATTGGTGTAACCCATGGGATTGACGCAACACCTTCGTTAATTATCGACGTTGAGCCATATTCGTTTCCGTTTACTAGTAATCTAACGAGTGCATGACCGGTCCTTGGTGAGGTCCCTTCATTGCCTTCAAATCCAAGATGGGTTTGAACCACAACTGGTTCCCCTCTTTGGCTCTGTAGATACGGGAACTGATTGTCTGATGGAATGCCGTTTGAGCCAATTATGGTCCAACTTTTTAGCGAGATATCATTCTCAACACCTTGTGAATTACCCAGACCAAATGATTTACTGACAGACAACATTGGTCCATTTTGTGAAACCATATTAACCGAGGCGAGTAAAAATTCTTCATCATCCCATTCGACTGGGAACTTGAAGCGATGATGGAATTCAAGTGTACTTGATGTGCCTGACATGGTAATACCACCATTCGTTCCTAAATCCGACCAAATTAGTGGAATGCCGTTTTGGACGCAATTATTTACACCATTACCCACAATTGGTAACGTTACAGTGCTACACCTTAGTTGAGCAACATTATTTTCACCAATTAGATTGAAATCTACTAACCAAGAACCACCTTTGACGAAATTTTCTGGGTTGGTTACCCCAACCGTAGAGAAATCAAATGAACTCGTAACGTCAATCCAATTCATTGACGGAGTGAAGGTGTCTGATACATTGCTAACTTGCATCGATATGGGGTTCACTGAAGGAGCGGTATTGACCGTATTGATAGTCATTCGAATGGCGCCAGTACTTTTCATTCTGACAGGAATTGACACTTCGCGATAGCCATTAACTAGCGGTGAGTTTGGTAAAACGCTGTTTAAACCAATTATTAGTCCATCAGAACCAATAAAATCTAGGTTTACCTCTGAGTCATAGGTTGCCATAAATCCGCCGAAATCAACCGTCGAGGTTGTGGATGAAGAACCAATTTTTAGTTTCACCTCAGCAAATTGCAATCCATTGAGATTTACTCCAGATATCGATTGAGATATTGCACTGTTTATACTACTAATTTGCGATGGAGTAAGCCTTACTGTGGTAACTTCAGAGAAGTCCGTTAGCGAACTGGTGAGAATATCTTGGTTATTATGGGATACAGTTAGATATGGATTGACAAAGTTACTGCTAGGGCTAGCCACTGCAAATTCTATCTTATCGACACCTTTTGTTGGCAAGTAGACTGAGAATTCTGCCGGAGATGATGCGCTACTTTGTTGGCTCGACCACAATGAGTCATCAGATAGCGAATCCTGAATGCCTAGTCGGCCGATACCCGTTCTATCCATCGTCCAGTCGCTAATTCCATCTAACCCAATATCAAGTTCAAGTCCGTCAACTACGCTGGTTCTTATCATTTCAACAGCTATTTTATCAAAAACCCAATTACCACCTGTAGAGGTTGCTCGAAACATGATAGAGAATTGTGGCTCAGCCATAGATTGCAGGTTGTTATTTGGTAAAATACTCCAAGTCTGTCCCGAGTCTAGTGAATATTCAAGTCTGCCCGAGCCATTAAGATATGAGTTTGATTTTACTCCGACGAAGCCACTTCTTATGTAATACTCAGGGCTTTCCATTGTTCCAGTCCCAGATACTGAACCAGCACCCCAGCCAACACCACTAAGTGTCCAACCATAGAGTGATGGGTTTGAGTCAAAATCATCATGTAATAATCCATCAAAATGAATCCCGTGAACTATTGGTAAAGATCCTGTGGTGGTGGCCATGTCAATCTGAATTTTGATCAACGGGAATGACAACCAGTCTATTACACCAAGGTCTAACATAACCTCAGTAAGGCCTTCAAAACCAGGGATTGGCAAACCAGTAGCAGCGTCCAATAATGACCACTCAAAGTCGGCATCTGGAGGTATATATGCATCCAAGTACATCATACCATATGGTCTAGGTTCGCCTTGCCCAGAGAGTTGTGGTCCAAAGGCAGGTGAGGTCCACGAACCTTCGCCATTACCTGCGCCACCAGTTGGTGTGATGATTATGTCATCTATCCAAGCAGTATCCTGACCGGAGTTAACGCTGCCATCTTTGGTATACTTCCAAGTAAGGGTTTGCGCAGTCGCAGGGATGTTAAATGTGTGAGTGCCACTGGTTATTCCAGCCCAACGTTGATTGAAACCTGTTGTTCGACTACAGCCCGGATTATCTATACAAAATACAAGGTAATCAAAGCCGCCCTCGGATGAAACTTGATAACGGAAAGTTCCCGAACCTGCAGGAATTGTCGAAACATCAAGAGTTAATGCAGTCAGTTGATTGGCACTAATCACTCCAGCCTGAGCGGTCTGGCTGCCGGATATCGCAGTGGTTGATTGAACATACCAGTTACTGGTTCCACCCAGTGTCCACTCCGGTCCAAAACTGCCAGATTCAAAATCCCAGGACCATTCCTGTGGTAGTAATGAAAGCGATGAGGAATTTACATCTACACCTGAGTATGTTGATGAACGTGAGAAATCAATGCTATCGGTAAAGGAATAAGCTGTGGACGTTGCTAGGTCTGCGGCCTTCACATCAAGATTCATAGATTGGACTACTTGTCCATCAGGAATCGATATTTTCACTTTCTCGACTGCACCGTATGGATAGGAACCAATAGCTATCTTTTCCTCTTGGCCAAGAACCTCTGAAACATGTTGATTATCTGTAGCTAGATTTGATTCGGAGTTGGAAAAATAGTAACTCTGGGTAGATATAGCGAATAATAACAACAGAAATATTGCCAATCCTTGCCTGCTACCGCTCCTCCCCATATTTACTCACAGGTTATCAAAGGTCAAAACCTTTTACCAAGCGGATGACTGATATGTTAAGCACAATACTCAATAGCCGCAGGAAATAACATTAGAACATGGACCGAGTTGAAATGCTCAAGCAGCAGGCTGGGATTGAGGCGTGTATGTATGTCAAAAATGGGATGAAAGTTGGCTTGGGTACTGGATCTACGGTAAAACATACAGTGATTGAACTCGGAAGAAGAATTCATGATGAGGGCTTAGAAATAGTTGGAGTTCCAACCTCGTTAGCCACCGAAAAATTGGCACAGAAAGTTGGCATTCCGTTGTTGGAACTATCTGAGTGTAGTCATTTGGATATCGTGATTGATGGTGCTGATGAGGTTGATGGAAATTTCAACCTGATTAAAGGCGGTGGCGCAGCCTTACTACGTGAAAAAATCGTTGCTCAGGAATCTCTAGCGATGGTCGTCGTCGCTGATGACCGAAAAATGGTTGATGTCTTGGGCGCATTTCCGTTACCGATAGAAATAACCCCGTTTGCTCACCAGTCAACAATAAAACAACTTGGGAACTTATTGGATTGTAGGGTAAATTGCCGAATGTCCGGAGATAACCCTGTCATAACCGATAATGGCAATTACATTGCTGATGCCCACTGCGGCCCCACAATTGACGACCCTGTTAGGTTAGAGGGTGAGATTCTGAAAATAGCCGGTGTTGTGCAAGTTGGATTGTTTAACGAAATGTGTGATGTTGTTGTCTTAGCAAGTGACTCGGGTGTTGAAATATTGACTAACCCAATGGGTAGACTAACTTAACATCGTTATTCAATCAATGATTAAATACATCATGTCTCAGGCCATATTGGGCCTGTAGCTTAGTCAGGTAGAGCGACGGACTCTTAATCCGTCG
>CEUF01118092.1_pt1 | contig 15925 bp, 13 predicted proteins | sample 531461 | NCBI WGS metagenome assembly CEUF01 (sample SAMEA2623350, study PRJEB7988) | marine metagenome | biome: marine biome (ENVO:00000447); feature: surface water layer (ENVO:00002042); material: "saline water (ENVO:00002010), including plankton (ENVO:xxxxxxxx)" | depth 5 m | reverse complement strand
CGAGGTTGAAAGACTTCAGCAGCGCAGGGATCGCGACGCTGGTGTTGCGGTTGTTGTGAGCGAGACGACCTTTGCGGAAGGCCATTTGGAATTTCTTGGTGTTGCTGTACTTCTCAGTTTGGTTTGTTTTTTTGAAATGCTTGAGCGCTTTGTCGATCTGTCCAACGCGATAGAAGGTGATCCCTGGATCAATTTTGGGTGCGACTGGACGTCTCTCAACAGGTGGCTCAGGTCGTTTGGGTGGGATGCGCTCTTTGGCTTTGAGGTAGATTTTTTTCCACCGCTTGGTCTCAGAGGTCCACTCTTTGTAGTAACGGATGTAGCGTCTTTTTCGCTTGGAGTAGAAGCGGTAGATTTTGCTACGTTTGACCACGACGCGTTTTTTGGGTGGTGGTTGTGGTGCGACTCTTGGTGTGGGTTTGGGGATCTTTTGCTCGATTTTGAAGCGCAGGTTCCAGACAGTATCAGCAAAGACACTCCCTGCAGCGAGCTGTTGGTCGGCTTCTTTGGTGGCCTGGAGGGCGTCTTTGTAGTTACCTCGCTTGAAGAAAATTTTGGCCTTACGAAGCTTCTGTGCCACCATCTCTTCGGACTTAACATCGTTGAGCCGCTGTGTGATCTCGGGGTTTTTGGGGTCGAGACGCAGCGCTTTATGGAAGGCGAACTTAGCATCACGCCACTTGCGTTGTTTGTAGTGGTTGATCCCTGTCTCAAGGAGCTCTTGCGCTTGCTGTTTGTTGATCTTTTCTTCATCGACAGGTGGGAACAATTGCATGTACGCGAACGCGCCGCCACCGATCAACAAGACGGCGAGCAGGAGAGCGAAAACGAGCCCTTTGGAGGAGCCTCCACCTGTCGTGGTGAGTGATTCACCGATGACGCGAAATTGGATCAGGGCTTTTCCGACCTGGATACGATCACCGTGTGAGAGCTTGACGGTCTCTTTTTTGTGTCGTTTGCTGTTGATCGCAGTACCGTTACCACTTCCGAGATCTTCGAGGACATAATGTCCTTCGCGTTGGTGGATTTTGAAGTGGTAGCGACTGACCGCTGGGTCTGGGAAGGAGATGGTGTTATCTCTTTCGCGACCGAAGGTGACGGTTGGTTCGACGAGCGTGAACTCCTCTCCTTGTTCGATGCCATCGAGCACGACGAGTTTTGCGAGGGGAGCGAGCGGGCTCATCAGCTGGTCATGCAGGAGGGTTTTATCACTGGAGTTGTCACCTCCAACAGCAGAAGGGTCGACAATCGTCGGTGCGCCAACAGCAGGTGCGTTGAAGGGGGATTGGAGCGGACTATCTGATGCGACGACGGTGGCGTCATTGTCTGCAAATGGATTTTTTTCGTTGTGGCTCATATCAGTTTCTTTCCTCCTTGGGATTGGGAGGTTGAGAAAGAGTAAAAGGGCGGTCGATCATATTGGTCTATGGGATGTGTTAATCACGATATACCTCTTAAAGCAAGAGGGCAAACGTGTTTTTTGAGTGTTATCTTTGTGTCAGTTTTTTGGTCAACGCGGAGATGCGTTGGTGTTGCGGATAAAACGGCTCTGGGAAATACAAAAGCAGGTTTTTGTAGATGCGCTTGAGCGTTTCGATATCAGCAGCGGTTTTGTGTGGCTTCTTCCATATGCGAAAAGTGGGTCTGAGTTTTTGTTGGAAGATCAGGTCCATTTTCTGCTCGATGCGAGAGATCATGTCTCCTGCGCGCTGGTAGATACGTTGGGCTTGTCGGTACAGCGCGAGGTTTTCAGGAGTGGGTTGTTGGGGTTTGTCAAACCGCGCGAGATGGTCCTGGCATTGCAGATAGTGTGTCAGGGCTTTGTGGAGGCGATTGGGTTGTTTTGAGCGGTTGTGGTAGTACTTTTCGCCTTCTCTGCAATGTTTTCGGGCTGCCGAGATGTTGGGTGGGGGCAAGACCTTCTCTTTGATCTTGATGTGTGTGATACCCCAGTTCACCGTCGCTTTTTCCTGATGGCTAAATTCAATGTCGTTGAATTGGAATTTTTTCAGGTGCTTTTTGGGGAGCCTGTGTCTTTGGTAAGTCCACTCTGTTGTCGTAGAGGTGTTGGCGATGAGTTTGCCATTGAGACGGACTTGTAGAGGTGTGTTGGGGGAGATGGATTGGTAGATCACGACAGTGCGACCATTCCGGTAGAAGAAGCGGAACGTCACCTTTTTGACTTGTTGCGCACGATCTTTGTTGAGTTTGTTGTATCCGAAAACCCTTCCCTTGGTGGCGTCGATGGAGATTGGGGCGTTCGTGTTTTGTGTCGTGTTGTCACCCATCCTGGCTGGTTTGATCGGAGCAGCCATCAGACCGACAGCAAGCACAAACAGGAAGAAGCTCCAAATCGTGAGCATTTGGATGTGTCTGCGTTCTTGTTTATTGCCTCGTGCGGGTTTGTTGCCAGGGGCTGGAGCGCTCATGTTTCCTGGTCCACCTAAAGGAGGAAGCTGTCCAGGTGCCTGCGCTGGCATAGGAGGCATCGACGGCATTGGAGCCTGTGGGCGTGGGGGGAGCCCTGGTTGTTGACCGAGTTGGCTGGGGTGCGGCATCGATGGCATCGGGGCAGCAGAGCCGTGCATGGGGTGCTGTCCTGTAGCTCTTTGGTGATGATCTGCGGGGAAGGCGGGCTGAGACGGAGCGGCGCCTTGTTGGTAACCTATTGGTGCCTGGGCTGGAGGGGGGGCACCTTGAGGCTGTAGTTTTTGTGGAGAAAATGTGCGCGTGTCTCCCTCGGGAGGGAGGGGGTGCTCTGTCGAGCCATCCCAGCGGCGGACGATGGGTTCTTTGGAAGGATCGTCATTGACAGGAGGGGAGAGCTCACCGGCTTCGATCTCTGTTGGATCATCTGTCTCTTCGATGCTTTCGGAAAATTGGAAGCGTACGGCGCCGACCTCAACGATATCCCCTTCACACAGGACTGTAGGTTGGCTGAGTAAGTAGCCGTTGAGCAGGGTGCCGTTGCTGCTACCAAGGTCTTCGATGATAAATTGGTTGTTTCTGTAGTAGACGACGATATGTCTACGTGAGACGGCTGGATCGTATAGTACGAGGTCGTTGTCCTGTACCCGTCCTAAAGTCACTTCGGGTTGATTGAAGACGAAGCGTTCGCCGGATTCTCCCCCACCTGTAATGGTCAGGCTAAATTCGGGTACGTTATCGTAGTAATCCACAGTGCATTCCTCTTCACCTGATACGAACTTTGTGGGTCTGGGGATGTGGGGAGAGATGGTATACTTCCCCGATACAGTAAGTTGTCATTTGCGACCATCGTTGCTTCTTTCCAAGCCGTACGAATGAATTCACATATCATAGATGGAAGGCCTCGAAAAATCAACATCAAAACACACGAAGAGCCGTGTTGTGGCACAGGTGTGTCGCTCATGTGTGGCGTGCGGCTCGGGGCTGCTCGATTTGCGGGCGATTGAGTGTCAAGAGCTGCTCATGACGTTGAGTGTGTAGCATCGTCGACTCTCAGGCTGGTTGGGCTTGAAGTTGTGTGAGCGCCCACTGTGCATGTTCACGGACGAGTGGATCGTCATCCTCACAGGCCTGATTGAGCGGCTCAATCGCCTCTGTGCTGCCCGTATTTCCTAGCGCGACAGCGACATTTCGTAGCAACCGACCTCGCTTGAGACGCCTGATGGGGGAGCCTTCAAAGCGGCGCTGAAAGCCCTCCTCGTCAAGCTCCAACAGCTCGATGAGTTTGGGCGCAGTGACCTCTTCAGGAGGTGAACCCCAGAGGGGACTTTCGTCAGCATCGGCAAATCGCATCCAAGGACAGACTTGTTGACATACATCACATCCGTAGATCCGATTGCCGATAAGTGGGCGCAGCTCTACTGGGATACTACCCTTGAGCTCGATCGTCAAATAAGAGATGCACTTTCGTGCGTCGAGGATGTAGGGGGCGACAAACGCATCCGTTGGACAGGCCGTGAGGCATCGGCTACAGGTCCCACAGCTCGGCATATGTGATGGTGTGTCAAGAGGGAAGGGGAGGGAGGACAAGATCTCTCCGAGAAAAAAGCCGCTCCCATATTGTGGTTGGATCAGTAAGGTGTGTTTGCCTGTGAACCCCAACCCTGCACGTTCTGCTAGATCTCGTTCCTGAATGGCGCCTGTATCCACATACCAGCGCGTTGTATCGCCGTGTTCTTCTAGCCAGCGGCTGAGCGTCTTGAGCTTTTTGCCCAAGATCTTGTGGTAATCCCGTCCCCACGCGTAGCAGGAGATTGCGCCACGCATAGGGTCTTGTTGTTCGTCTGGGAAGGTGCCGGGCCAGTATGGAAGTGTGAAGATGATCAGACGTTGTACGCCAGGCAGAATGACGTTGAGATCTCTTCTGCGGTCGAGTCTGTCTGGTCGCGCGAGATATCCCATCTCACCGTGGTAGCCTTGTTCGATCCAATGCTCGTAAGCGGCGAGAGAGTCCGCAGGTGTTGCGGTCGTGATGGCGAGTTGGTGTAGACCGAGCTGCGCAGCTTCTTCACGAAGGGCTTGTTTGAGCTCGATGAGTTGTTGGGGAGAGTACGTTTGGGAGGATGTCATGGGTGTGTGTTTCGTGGGAGGCGGTGCACTTAGACTTTTTCCAGCGCGTTTTTGAGGTCCTCGATGATGTCTTCGACATCTTCGATACCAACGGAGAGACGCGCGAGTCCGTCAGTCAGGCCACGTGCTTCGCGGTCTGCTTTGGGGACATCTGCGTGTGTCATGGTCGCGGGGTGTGTGATCATGGTCTCGACAGCGCCAAGACTTTCGGCGAGAGCGCAGAGCTTGACGTTGTTGAGCAGTGCGATTCCTGCGGGGATACCACCTTTGAGCTCGAAGGAGATCATACCACCAAAGTCAGACATTTGTGCTTTCGCGACTTCGTGTCTGGGGTGGCTCTCAAGGCCGGGGTAGCTGACAGAGCTGATTTTTGGGTGATTTTCCAGGAAGGTTGCAACTTGCATCGCGTTTTTGGAGTGACGCTCCATACGCAATGACAGCGTCCGCACACCGAGGAGGGTCAACCAGCAATCGAAGGGGCTGGGGACAGCACCCAAGGATTTTTGGATCCACTTCATCTTTTTGTGGATCTCTTCGTTGTCTGTGAGGACTGCGCCACCGATGATCTGGTTGTGACCGCTGATGTACTTGGTGGTACTGTGGATGATGATATCCGCACCAAAGTCCACACTACGCAGCAACGCGGGCGTCGCGAAGGTCGCGTCAATACCAAACAACACGTTGTGTTTTTTGGCGATCTTGTTGACCGCGTCGAGGTCAGTGACTTTCAAGAGGGGGTTGGTGGGCGACTCGATCCAGATCATCTTGGTCTCTGGTTTGACTGCCGCTTCGACCTGCTCTGGGAAGGAGGAGTCGACGTAGGTGAAGGTCAACCCATATTCCGTGAGGATGTCGTTGAACAAGCGGGAGACGCCACCGTATACATCGTCACTGCTGACGATGTGGTCGCCGGGCTTGAACAGCTTCATCATCGCGTCGACCGCTGCGAGTCCTGACGAAAATGCGGTCGCGTAAGAAACGCCTTCAAGTGCCGCAAGGACAGACTCCAATTGTGCGCGCGTGGGGTTTGAGGAGCGGGTGTAGTCGTACCCTTTGCTCTCACCCACCTTGGGCAATACATAAGTCGCTGTCTGATAAATGGGAGGAACAATCGCACCAGTCGTTGGATCGGGCTCTATTGTGGCTCGTACCACTTTTGTATCAAACTTCATCGAGGTTTTGCCTTTCTCGTCAGTATGTTCAATAGATTTTATCTTCTCAGTGTGACCCGTGTGGTCGCACTGCTTGTCTTACGTCGACGTGATGATAAGGGGCCGCCTCAAATTAAGCAACCCATTTTTCCACAAACCAGCTCGATTTGCTCTCTCTTCATCAACTTACTGGGCGGAGTATGTTTTTTGTTCCTTTGGAGTGTCGTTACTCCAGCTGTTCGTACTCTTTTTGGCAGAAAACTTGCCTGTCGTTCAACACATGGGCAAGATCATCACGCTGATTTTGTGGATCAGATCTTGCCATACGTTCAAACGAAACCATACGGACATGGTTTGTTTCCATCGTCAAGAAAGACCGAACACCACAACAACAGCACATTTGTATGATCGAGATGGATTGTTGTTTTTTTTGGAAGAAGAGGCGCAGATGAACAAACAAAAGCATGTACGTATGTTTTTGGGTGTATGTATCGCAGCCATGGGTTTGCTGCCAGGCTGCAAGAGCGTACAAACAAAGCTCCCCTCAAAACCTGTCCTCTCCAAGCCTCCACACAAAGAAAAAATCGCGATTCAGTCTGTGACACCGCCCAAACCATCTGCGACAATGCTCCCCGGCGTGAAAGTCGATGATGGGATCCAGTGGAGCGTGGCACCTGGACCATCTGATGCGCAGGTGTTGCAGGTTCGTCGCAAGATGGCGATGATGGCATCAAAAACATTTAAGCATCGAAGGGTTCGATGTGGTCGTTTTATGCGTTTTCGGTCTGACTGCTCAGGGTGGGTGCGTTGCATGTTCTCTCGCTATGGGCTCGATCTGATGAGACCACCAGGCGATCAACGTGGCAACGGGGTGTTGTTGATTCGAAAGTTTATCGGTGCATATGGCACGCTGCATCGCAGTCGCACACCGGCGCTTGGGGATGTTGTCTTTTGGCACTACACATACGACAAAGATCGCAATGGAAAGCTCGACGATTATTGGACACACATCGGTATCGTCGAACGCATCGAATCAGATGGTCGTATCTCTATCCTGCACTACAACCGAAAGGTCAAGCGTTTGTACATGGATCTTCGCCAACCCAACAAACGCTATCACGTCAAGATCAAACGTTCTGCTAAGTATACACGTGCATGTTCTCGATACAAACGTCGATATCGGCTCTGCAAAAGGAGAAGAGGGTGGCGTCGATGTCGTTCTCTGTATCGTCGAAAGAGACGAATCTGTCGGCGTGCACGAAAGCGTATCTATATCCCTGTGAACGATTATCTCGTCGGACCTCGCAAGCGAGGACGTATTCACGGGATGTTAACAGGGCAGCTCTTCGCGGGGTTTGGCACGATCCTGCAAACACCATTGCCTTCTCACCTCGCCCAACCACGTCGCGAAGTGTTGAGTGCGAGTGATGTCCTCCCTCGTCCCTTGCCCTTGCTCTCTGCAGCACCTTTTGCCGAGCTGTCCTCCTGGCCAAAACCGTACACCTCACGGCCTCTTGTCGCGTCTGCTAGGACAACTTCCACATTCTCCCATTGATCTCCACATCCTCTTCTCCTATCTTTATTTTTTCCAACAGCAGCAAGTTTTTTGTACTGAGGGTAAATGGATGTCAGCGGAACACCAATTGGGTCCCAAAAAGCGCTCATGTCTTCAGGCGATCACTCACCTACGTTTGGCACAGAAGGCGCTAGAAGAGAGCCTTGTACAGGAGCGGATCTCTCGACTCTATCGAGGTTTGTTGCGTCCCACATCCTTCTTCTTGGTGTGTATCGCATGGAGTGGTGTCTCGTTGTTCTGGTGGGCTGTGGGGTTCTCTTTCTCTCTGGCTGCGTTTCTGTCGGGCTTGTGCGTTATCTTTCCCTTACTTTGGTATATGTGGCGCGGAGATGGGGAACATTCTTACACTCATGTTCTCGCGGACGTCGCTCGTGCCGATGAATGTATCCTCGAACTCGAAGAACCATCCTTGCTTCATTGGGAGAGCTTCCATCCAGATCTCTCCAAAGAAGAGCTGGTCTCTGCCGATCAGCTACATGAGACATTGGACAGACGCATCATTCAGATCGAGCAGTGGATGATGACGGAGTTGGTGGAGGATGCACCAAATGACGTGGAGGTGGCGCAAGTTGCTGAGGACGCAGAGGAACCTCTTGATGAGCGGACATTTCGCGATGACTTTTGGTTGCCACCGAGGTTGCTTGCACATAAGAACGCGCCGTCTTACAGACGCGATGCGTTTGAACGTTATGAGAAGCCTGTAGAAGATGAAGAATAAATGGCGTCGTCAAATCAAAAACATCCTCATCGCGTCATGGTATGTCACTCTCGGCGGCGTTGGGTTTTGGTTGGAGCTGGAGGTGTGTCTCTTTGTCTGGCAATGGACCTGGTCTGAAGAGGACCCAAAAGCCAAACAAAAGCGCATGTTCTTGCGCTCCTGTCAAAAGGATGTCCAATGTCTGCGACGTTGGTTTTCCCGACATCCTCTACCTACATCTTTGAAGAGAGACACAAAGCGCCGACAATTGCTTCGTGAGGTCAAAGGGCGCAAGTGGGGACTCGCTTTGATGGCGGCAGTTGCGAGGAAAGACAGAGGTTTTCGTGAGGCCATGTACGGCTTTGATGCGATCGCAGTGTGTGGTGTCCCGGCGTCCCCAAAGGGAGAGGTTACATGGTTGCAAAGAGCCCGCATCAAGAGAGGGAAACGTTTGTACGATGGTGGACTCGCGCCTTGGCTTATCACGAGTGGAGGGGCTGTGCATAACGCCTTTGTGGAGGCGCATGTGATGGCGAAAGAGGCGAAGCGTCAGGGCATTCCACAAGAGGCGATCATTCCTGAACCTTGGGCGCGTCACACGACAGGGAATGTCCGTTATAGTGTGATCATCGGTTTGAAGAGACATTGGCGTCGCCTGTTTATGGTGAGCGACTGGTGGCATACGATCTATATATCGGCATTTACAGGGGGAGGGGCTTATGGAGGGAAGGCTCGCTCGACTTACTTTCGGCGCGTTCGTGGTGTTTCTGTGGAGATTGAACGTTGTCCGCGCGGCGGGGACAGGAGTCCAGGTGGGAAACATGAAGCCCAACAAGGTGCCCCACAGTGTCCTGTACATTCGAAAAGATGACTTGGGTTTGAGGCATCTTGTTCTATTCTCTTGACAATGTGGCTGTGAAACGTACCCTGTTGCAACTTTGTAGCTCTTGATGAGTGTGTCACAGCAAAAGAATGTTTCTCTGCGGAGGTTGCGACCTGATGGAATCGGCGAAAAGCCAATTGATGAAGACAATCACATGGACACTTGGCGCGATCTTTGTGTCCTCTTTGATAGGGTGGACGGTGCTCTTTGAGTCCCCTGTTACACAAACCCAACCTGTCCAGCGCGCGCTTGTCAAAAAAGGCCAGAAGATCTTTCGCACGCAAGGGTGTTGGTCTTGTCACCACACGACATTGAAGGGACAACGGTGGGCTTCCAGCTTGGAACGACCTGTCTCTGAAGGTTGGTTACGTGCGTTTTTGCTGGCACCTCGTACGGTGAAAAAGGCTGCCGCGATGCCTTCTTACGGATGGCTCGTCAAAGGCGCAGACGGCAAGCAGAATGTTAAGGCGCTCGCTGCGTATCTCAATAGCCTGCTCTCCGAACCTTCACGTGGTGGACAAACGCACAAAGAGCGCCAGACTGGTGAGGCCAGTTCGTTCTCTTTACCCGAAGGTCGTAAACTCTACAGTAAATATTGTAAGGGATGTCACGGCGCTTCAGGCAAGGGGAACCAGGCATTTGCAAAGCGCTTACAAGTGCGACTCCCTGATCTTACAGATACAAAGCAGTTTTACTGCCGATCAGGTCGCAAAGTCTTTGTCAAAGACATCGAGCGGACAATTCGACATGGCATGTCCCACAGGATGATGCTCCCCTACAAAAAGTATCTCAACCCCAAACAACTTCGTTCGATCGTGGAGTACGTAAGACAGCTCGCTCCCGAAGGGTATTGGAGAGCACCTGATCCATTTGATGAGGTGTTGATTCGCCAGATGCTTCCTGAGTCAAGACGCCTTAGCAGACCCCAATTTCGTGGATGGTTGCGGCATTGGTGGTTTGTGCAATATCTCGATTGGAAGAAACAGGTCAAAGCCAATGGACAAACTCCCTGGATGACACAGGTCGCGTGGGAGAGGTGGATGAGATGGCAGCGATATGGCAAATGGTTGGAGGCTGACCCCAGGCGTCTGCGAGCGTCTCGCGCCGATTGGCGTGGCGCGATGAAAAAGCGTTTCCTCAAGGCCTTCCCGAAAGGTAAGCGAGCGCTTGAGCGAGCCCAAAACATCAAATCATTTGAGTCCTGGTTGAAGGTTTGGTTCTACAAACTCGTGACGGGAAAGAAAACGGGAGAGTCGATCGGGTGCTGGATGCCGGGGATGGTGAAAGGCTTCTTGCCCAACTCCGTGAAGCCTATCTGTGCCGAGGATGTTCGCTCCAAGGTCAGCCGCAAACTTCGACAGATGAATTTTCTCAAGTACGAGCCTTGGCGTTCACAAAGAGAGAAGTCCTCCTTTAACCGCTGGGTGAAGATTCAAAAACGTTGGATGTTCCGGGCCTGGGAGGGAAGCCGAGTCTATGAAGCGATGAAGTGTGCGTCCTGCCACGGTCAAAACGGAGAGGGAAAAGAGATCGCGTTACCTGTCTTGCAGAGAGGCTGGCACCAAAAAGCGAAAGGGAAGGTGTTTGCGTGGTCCAAGAAGAAGCAAGTGATCAAGGTACGTGACTTCAAAGAAGGGAAGCTGCGTTGTGGTGCGAGTCCCAAAGAACTGTATCACACCATGCGTTCGTTTATGTCGGGCTGGGGGCGGCATATGAGCGTAACAGAGCCGCAGCTACGTAAGCACTATGGACATTATCCGACGTTGTGGGCGCGTCATCAGAGCGCAAAGCTCAGCAAGCATACGCTCAATCTCGTGACATATCTACGTTTTCTGACACGAGAGTTACCGATCACGCGAACCGTCGCGTTCCCCAAAGAGTTGCCCTTCCCAGCACGTTGAGTTCGCTCCCCACAACGCACACTTTCTGACCTTCTGTTTAATCCTCTTCATCTTTGGTGTAAAAATACGTAAATGTCGTGTAGCCGTACTTTTTGGTCTTCCAACATTCGATATTTTTGAAGTCGAGTTTGGGGTGGAAGTGCGTGGGGTGTTGGACAAAGAGGACGCCGTGTGGGTCGAGCATGTTGTATTTGTCGATGATGTCGAGGATGGGATCTTCGAGATCTTGATCGTAGGGTGGGGCGACGGAGATCGTGGTAAACGTCTTGCCTTCTTCGCCGAGCTTGGGGAGCCATTCGAGTGCGTCACCTTGGAGCAATTCAAAGGGTTCTTCGACACCTGCTGTGCGAAAGTTTTTTTTGATCAACGAGGCTGTTTTGGGGTTGAGCTCGACGATCGTGGCGTGGGGAGCGCCTCGGCTGAGGGCTTCGATCGCGAAAGAGCCACTTCCGCCGAATAGATCGAGATAGGGACCATGTGGAAGGAAGGGCATGAGGGTGTCAAAGAGCGCACGTCGGAAGCGTGTCAGCGGGGGTCTGACAGTGTCTTCTGTTGGTGACGCGAGCTTTTTTCCTTTGTATTTTCCGGCGATGATTTGCAAGTCAGTGCTCCTGTTCAGCGAAGTTCTTTAAGGGCCTCGGTTGTGCGATCGATGCACGCGGCGAGGGTGTCTTTATCAGTTGCGTAGGAGATGCGCAACTTCCCAGGAGCGCCAAATGCTTCACCAGGGACAAACGCGACGTATTTTTGTTCGAGTAAGTAGGTCGCGAGATCGACAGTGGAGGTGATGGTTTGCCCGGAGGGGGTTTGCATGCCGAGATAGTGCGAGAAGTCGAGCATCAGGTAGAACGCGCCTTGAGGTGAAGAACTTTTCACATGGGGGAGTTCTTTGGCTTTTTCACGGAGGAAGAGCATGCGCCCTTCGAAGGTTTGTCTCATCTCTTCGAGGAGGGCGCGGTCCATGTCGAGCGCGGCGACCCCTGCATGTTGGGCGATGGAGTTGGTGCCTGAGGTGGAGGCGCCCTGGATCGCGCGGATGGCTTTGATTAGGGGTTTGGGCGCAGCGATGTAACCGAGTCGCCACCCTGTCATCGCGTAGGCTTTTGAGAAGCCGTTGATGAGGATGCCTTTCTCTTGTGCTTCAGGACAGAGTTGAAAGGGTGAATGGGCCTTGGCACCTTCGTAGACCAGCTCATCGTATATCTCGTCGGAGAGCAACCAGATTCCTTTTTTGGCCGCGAGTTTTGCGATGGCTTCAACGCGCTCTTTTGTGTAGATGGCCCCTGTGGGGTTATTGGGGCTGTTGAGGATGATGAGCTTTGTGTACGGTGTGATCGCGCGCTCGATGGCGTCAGGGTCGATTTGAAAGTTGTCTTCGAGTTTGGTTTCGACAAAGACACTGTCGCCTCCTGCGATCTCTACCTGTGAAGGGTAGGAGACCCAGTAGGGAGATGGGATGATCACCTCGTCTCCTGGGTCGACGAGCGCAAGAATCGCGTTGAACAAGCATTGCTTGGCACCTGTTGAGACGACGATTTGATCGGTACCGTACGTCAACCCTCTGCGTTCTCGCAAAAAGCTGCTGATGCGCTGACGCAATGGCAAGATCCCTGCAGAGGGCGTGTACTTTGTGTAGCCTTTGTCAATCGCGTCTTTGGCGGCGGCTCGGATCGGGGTCGGGGTTGGAAAATCAGGCTCTCCCAAAGATAAATCGAGGACTTTGTGGCCATCTGCGCGAAGCTGTTTGGCACGTGTGCTGATCGTGAGGGTTGGAGAAGGGCGCAGGTTGCGGGCTTTGGTTGAGAGCTTCATAACAACTCCTGGGTTGGGGGTCTTTGTTCTTGGCATTTGCGTGATCGGCTTGTCCGAGTCGATCGACAAAGGGTTCTTTACACGAAGTGGAGAGCATGCTATAGCCTATCCATTCAAATGCCGGAAAGAGAACACAAATATACTACATATTCGCTCGGGCATTGAGGATTTTTTCCTCTTCTGTAACTTTCTATGTATCGTATGTGTTCTCGTTTTGGGTGACCTGTGTCAAATTCTGTTGTCAAGGCTCACTTTGTAGTATACAAGAGATTGGTTTGCGCAGCGTCGCTGATGGTTGTCATTTAAAAGGCCACGAAATTTGACGTCTCATCTGGCATTTGATGTGATGCTGCAAAGTTGTAAAAGCAAAATAGAAGTGAACGTGAACGTGACCTGCTGTTGCGATATAGGATGTTGAGCCGCAGGGAATCGAAATCCTGAAGATAGAGGATGTTATGGCAAAAACCTTTGCGATTGTTAGCCAAAAAGGTGGTTCGGGTAAGACAACCACAACACTCAACCTGGGTGCTTCTTTTGCGGTCCGCAAATTGAGAACGCTTGTCATTGACTTGGATCCTCAAGGTGGAGCAGCATATGGTCTGGGCTTGAAACCCGGTGATTATGACGCAGGTGTTAACGATCTCCTCCAGGGGCGAGCTGATATCCGAGAGCTCTTGGTTCCTTCCGAAAACCCATATCTGCGGTTCATTCCAGCTGGACGATTCTCAAATGTTGCCGAGATCGATCGCTTTCACAATCTCGGAAAACGTCTGAGCTTGCTGCGACGAGCGGTGATGAGCGTTCGCGATCTGTGTGACATCATCTTGTTTGACACACCTCCCGGAGAAAACTCTCTCGCGGTCAGCGCGATGAATTGTGCGGACTCCGTGATCATTCCATTACAATGTGAGCCTCTCGCACTTCGCACGTTGCCACAAATCTTGCGCCTCGTCAGAGAGGTGAAGACCAAGGTCAACCCGGTCCTCGGGATCGAAGGTGTTTTGCTCACGATGTACGACGTTCGCTACAATTTTACCGAGCAGGTGACCGAGCAAGTGTGGAAAAACTTCCCCAGAGATCTCGTATTTGAGACGATCATCCCTCGTCGAGAGGACTTCTCGAAGGCGTTTATCCAAGGACGCCCCGCAGTCTTCGAAAACCCGCTCTCTCCAGCGTCTCTTGCATATCTCCAGCTCGCTGACGAGATGATCGCGCGGCTCGCACAAAACATGCTCTCAGTCCCTAGCCCCATCGCCTGATTGGCTCTTCTTTCTGCTCTCCTGCTCTCTTTCCCATACAGACCCTTCACCTTTTCCTTTCTCGCGCTTTTTGGTACACAAGATCCCCATGATGTTGGTTGGTTGAAAAAAGCCTCCTTCTTGGAGTTCTCTGTTGGTTGGTGAAAGATGTGCACAAACGACCCAACGAGACCCCCTTGTAGAGGAGCATTCACGCGAGGAGTTGTGTATGAGCGAATACAAGTCTTTTGAAGTTGAACGACACGACGCTGTTGTTGAGGTGTACTTAAACCGTCCCGAAAAGAGGAACGCGATGGGGTTGGAGTTATGGGATGAGTTACCAGAACTTTTCTCAGCGCTCGACTTCGATCACAGTGTACGCGCGATCATCATCGGTGGACGTGGAAAGATGTTTTGTGCGGGGCTCGATTTGACGAGCACGATGAGCATCCCTGGTCTCGACTTTGGTGACCAAAAGCCCGAAGGACGTATCGATCTCGCCGTGTTTGTACGCAAATGGCAAGACGCCTTGACTGCGATTGAGCGATGCCGAAAACCTGTGATCGCGGCGATTCATGGGGGTTGTATTGGTGGGGGATTGGATCTCGCCTCTGCGTGTGATATCCGCCTCGCGAGTCGCGACGCGTTCTTCTCATTGCGTGAGGCTGCGATGGCGATGGTTGCGGATCTTGGTTCATTGCAACGTTTGCCGTTGATCATTGGTCAGGGGCTGACGCGGGAGTTGGCATTTACAGCACGGGATGTTCCCGCCGAAGAGGCCAAAGAGATGCGCCTCGTCAACCACGTATACGATGATCAGGACGCCATGATGAAGGCCGCTCGTGAGATGGCTGAGCAGATCGCTGCACAGGCTCCACTCGCTGTACAGTCGAGCAAGCAGGTCCTCAATTATAGCCGCCATGTCTCTGTAGAAGATGGACTGCACTACGCGGTCATTCGCAACAGTATGATACTGCCTTCAGGTGAATTGCTCGAAGCGATGCAGGCGTTTATGGAAAAGCGTAAACCCAAGTTTTAAGCCGTGTGTTTGCGTGGGGAAAGGACAAGTCGTGAATCAGATCGCAAGTTTTCTCAAGGAGATTGAGATCTTTCAGGGGCTCAGTGATATCTCGGCTGAGCGTCTTGCCAAACGCGTCGAGCTGCAGACCTTTGAGGCGCAAAAGCTGATCTTGCGTCGAGGCGCGCCTGGCGATCGGATGTATGTGATTTATGAAGGGGAGGTTCGCATCCCTATTGTCGACGAGCACGGGCAGATGCGCTTCATCACGCACTTGCACAAGGGGCAGGTGTTTGGCGAGATGGCTTTGCTAACGGGGGACCCTCGAAACGCTGATGTTGTCGCAAATACCGATTGTACATGCTTGGTGATTTCCAAGGACACACTGGAGGATTTGATCCAGTCGTACCCGGAGGTTGCCAAGTTTCTCACGGCGATCCTGGGAGAGCGTCTGTGTCGTTCTGGGGGGATCCGAAAGGTCGGAAAGTACAATCTGATCGGTGAATTAGGGCGAGGTGGGATGGCGGTCGTGTACGAAGGTGTCCATCCCATCCTCGAACGCTCCGTCGCGATCAAGATGCTCTCCCACGAGCTCGTCTATCACCAGGAGTTCGCGGAGCGTTTTCGAGAAGAAGCGCGGATCATTGCGAATCTGAGGCATCCAAATATCGTAGAGGTGTTTGACACTGAGGAGGCCTACGCGACGTTCTTTATCGTGATGGAGAAGCTGTCAGGGACGGACCTTCGGGACATTGTCCGTACCAAAGGTGGGCTCTCCTACGAGGAGATCCGCATACTCCTTCGGGAGATGGCCTCTGCGCTTGATTGTGCCCACAGCAAAGGTGTGATCCACCGCGATGTCAAACCTTCGAACATCGTGATCAGCCCCGATGGCAAAGCCAAGCTTACGGACTTTGGTCTCGCGGTTCGGGTTGATATGAATGAGAGCAAGCAGTTTGCTCCTGCGAGCTCTGTGGGGACACCGTGCTATATGGCACCCGAGCAGATCGCGAAAAAGCATCTCGATGGACGTGCTGACATTTACGCGCTGGGTATCATTACGTACGAGCTGTTGATAGGCCAGCCTCCTTA
>CEUF01284796.1_pt1 | contig 15969 bp, 17 predicted proteins | sample 531461 | NCBI WGS metagenome assembly CEUF01 (sample SAMEA2623350, study PRJEB7988) | marine metagenome | biome: marine biome (ENVO:00000447); feature: surface water layer (ENVO:00002042); material: "saline water (ENVO:00002010), including plankton (ENVO:xxxxxxxx)" | depth 5 m | reverse complement strand
AAACTGCTGCTAAAAAAACTACTGCTAAAAAAACTGCTGCTAAAAAATAGTATTTAGCTCATATGGCAGATTTCAAAATAGATGCCCAATGCAAAGATACCTCAGCGCGTTCAGGCACACTTGTTATTAATGATAAAATAGTTAAAACACCAGTCTTCATGCCTGTAGGTACTTATGGTGCGGTTAAAGGCTTGATGACGAGTGAAGTTAAAAATATGGGTTTTAATTTAATATTGGCAAATACATACCATATGTTTTTAAGACCTGGAATAGATGTGCTGAAAAAATCAAAAGGTCTTCACAAATTTATGAATTGGGATGGATTAATTCTCACTGATTCAGGTGGATTTCAGATATACAGTCTTAAGGGTTTAAGAAAAATAGAAAATGATGGTGCTAGTTTTCAATCTCACTTAAATGGTGATCAACATAAACTTACACCTGAAAATGTGATTGATATTCAAAGAATAATTGGTTCTGATATTATGATGATGCTTGATGTCTGTCCATCAGGAGCTGGTCAAATCAATGAATGGGATGACGCTGTCAATTTAACGTCAAAGTGGGCTAAGATTGCTCATGACTACTATAATTCTACTAACGGTTATTACAATAAAGAGCAACTACTTGTTCCTATTGTTCAGGGTGGAACTAATCTACAACTTAGAGAAAAATCTGCATTAGATTTATTAAAATTGGAGTCTTCAATTTATGCGATTGGTGGTTTAGCTGTAGGAGAACCAAAGGATAAAATGCATGAAACTGTTGAATTTATGGATTCAATGTTACCTCAAGATAAACCAAGGTATTTAATGGGAGTTGGAACACCTATAGATTTGATTGATAATGTAAGTTTAGGAGTTGATATGTTTGATTGTGTAATGCCAACCAGAAATGCTAGAAATGGACAATTATTTACAAAAGAAGGTCCAATAAATATTAAAAATAGTAAGTATTTTAATGATCAATCTCCTATTGATGTGAACTCTTCATCAAAGTTATCAACTTTATATACCAAATCCTACCTTCACCATTTATTCAAAACTAAAGAAATCCTTGGCCTTCGTATTGCAACTGAACATAATTTGTCTTTTTATTATGATTTAATGGAAATGATGAGAGAAAATATAAAAAATGGTAATTTTATAAATTGGGTAAAAGATTTTAAAAATACATATAATGGAGATATAAATGAATAACGTAAAAGTAGGAGTTATAGATTGTCATGTTGTTTATTGGGAAGCTGAAATTCCACAATTTTTAACAATAAAAAGATCGCCTCAGGAAAGATATCCCTTAATTTGGCAATGTATTACTGGTGGGATCAAATCAAATGAACGAACCTATCAGGCTGCAATAAGAGAATTAAAAGAAGAAACTGGATTATACCCTGAAAAAATGTGGACTGTTGATTGTGTGAATAGTTATTATGATCCAAAATACGATTCTGTATTTCTAATACCAGTATTTGGAATTGAAGTAAAATCAAAAGATGTAAAACTATCCAGTGAACATGTTGATTTTTACTGGGGAAGCTTAGAAAATGTGAAGTCAAAATTATTATGGAATCAACAAAAACAGGGATTAGATAGTTTTAATCAAATGATAACAAAGCAAACTAAAAAGCTTGAACTTAGTGAAATTCATATTTAACATTATCTATGTCTAATAAAAAAACAGTATCGAATATAAATTTGAAAAAGTTTTATGGGGATGAAAACTCATCTCCAGGCAATTTCCCATATAAGTCTGGAATTTATCCTGATATGTATAGTAGACGACTATGGACAATGAGACAATACTCAGGCTTTGCTTCTACAGAAGAAAGTAATAAAAGATATATTGAGTTGTTAAAAAAAGGAGCAAAGGGATTATCAGTTGCTTTTGATTTACCAACTCAAACTGGATATGACTCTGATCATGAGCTTTCTGAAGGCGAAGTAGGTAAAGTTGGTGTACCAATTTCATCTCTTGAGGATATGAGATTATTATTAAATGATATCCCTATAGAAAAAATATCAATCTCGATGACAATAAATTCAACAGCTATAATATTGCTTAGCCTACTAATAGCAGTTGCAAAAGAAAGAAAAATTGATTTATCTAATTTAAGAGGCACAATTCAAAATGATATTTTAAAAGAATATATTGCTCGAGGAACATATATATTTCCTCCTAAGCACAGCATGAAGTTAATAACTGATATATTTGAATACTGTGGAACGAATTTACCTAAATGGAATACGATTTCTATTTCTGGATATCATATAAGAGAAGCAGGTGCAAATGCAGTTGAAGAGTTAGCTTTTACTTTTTCAAATGCAATTGAATATGTTCATCATGCAATTAATGCTGGCCTTAAACCGAACGAATTTGGTAGGCAACTAAGTTTCTTCTTTAATTGTCATAATAATTTCTTTGAAGAAATAGCTAAATTTAGAGCAGCAAGATGTATCTGGGCTAAAATAATGAAAGAACAATTTGAAGTTACTGATCCAAAAGCTATGATGTGTAGATTCCATACTCAAACAGCTGGATCAACATTAACAGCTCAAGATATTGATAATAATATAGTAAGAACGACACTACAAGCCACAGCAGCTGTTTTAGGTGGAACGCAATCTTTACATACAAACTCTAAAGATGAAGCATTATCATTGCCAACCCCAGAATCTGCAGAAACCGCACTAAGAACACAACAAATTATAGGATATGAATCCGGAATTCCAGATGTCGCAGATCCTTTAGCAGGATCATTTTATGTTGAATCTTTAACAAGCCAAATTATTGAAAATACATTGAGCTTAATGGGTGAGATAAAAAATATGGGTGGTGCAATCAAAGCAATCGAATCTGGTTTTCAACAAAATTTAATATCTAAAAGTGCATATGATTATCAAATGGAAATAGATACAAAAAATAGAATAGTCGTTGGTGTCAATAAATTTGAATCAAATTCATCAAGGGTTGAAAACTTACAAGAAATAAATAAAGAAGCTGTTGATAAGCAAATTGCGAGATTAAAAAAATTAAAAAAAGAACGTAACAAAGAAAAAGTAAAAATATGCCTTGATTCTCTAAACCAATCTATTAATAATAATAATAATCTAATACCTGCAATTATTGAATGTGTTGAATCTAATGTAACTCTAGGAGAGATTTCAGAGTTACTAAAAAATAGATTTGGAGAATTTCAAGAATAAGTATGCAGTTTGATACAGAAAGGTATCTAAACCTCCTAAAAACCAAAAATTTGGGTAGAAATATATTATATCTGAATGAAACATCATCTACCAATGATGAAGTTTGGGATCATATTAAGAAAAATGATCATATAGTCATAGTCGCTGAAAACCAAAAAAATGGAAGAGGACGAAGAAATACTAATTGGCTTAGCTTAAGTGAAAAATCATTAACATTTTCACTAGGTATCCAACTAGATAAATCAAATTCTAATTTAATGCCTCTTATTTCATCAATAGCAATCTATAATGCAATATATGAAATATGTAAAATAAATATTGGTATAAAATGGCCTAATGATATACTTTGCAATGAAAAAAAAATTGCTGGAATTCTTATTGAATCAAAATTAAAAGAAATGAAAATGACTTTTAATATTGGGATAGGAATTAATGTTAATTGGAATAAAAATGATATCGTATCGTCAAATATCCCAAATATTACTTCTATTTCATTAGAAGCTAATAAAAATATAATAAGAGAAATTATTTTATCTAACTTTATGCTTCAAATTGAAAATTTATTATTAATAAATAAAGACGAAATTATACAGCAATGGCTTGAAAGATGTATGCATATTAATAAAAAAGTTACATTTCATTACAATGATGAGATAATCCATGGTTTATTTAAGGGTATAGATACTAATGGGTTTGCAAAAATAGAAAATAAAAATAATAAACATATTTTTTCCAGTGGAGTGATTGAAGTATGAAATTACTATGTTTAGATATAGGAAATACTTCTATAACTATTTGTGATTATAAGAACGAAAAATTAGGTGAAATAACTAGAGTTGCAAGCGATGAAAATTTTATTAATCAGCTGACAAGGTATAATCTGGGAAGCTTTGATTTTATAATTTTATGTTCTGTAGTCCCAAACTTAACAAAACTTTTGATCAATTATTGTAAAAATCATTCAATAAATATTTATGAAATAAATTATAAAAACAGTCACCTCAATCTTCATGTAGATAACCCAAGTGAAGTAGGAAATGATAGAATATGTAATGCAATAGCAGCAAAAAAATTAAATTTTAATCCTTCTATAATTATTGATTTCGGAACAGCTACAACTTATGATGTAATTAATAATGATGGTGATTTTATTGGAGGAGCAATTGCACCCGGAATAGATGTCTCTGCAGACTATCTAATTAATAAAACAGCACTATTAAAAGATACAATTTATAAATTCCCCCCAAAAGTTATTGGTAAAAATACAATTTCAAATATTCAATCAGGTGTGATGTATGGTGGTTTAGCATCAGTAGAGGGTATGATCAAATTAATAGATGCTGAGATTGGTGATGAGAGTAATAATATTATAATTACTGGTGGCTTTGGAAAATTAATATCAGAAAAAATTAATATCAAACATACATATATTGAATCTCTTACTATTCAAGGGATGTTACAAGTTTTCTTTAAAAATCAAAAATATTAAAAACCACCAAATGGATTTTGTCCAGCATTAAGCATATCTTTTACATCAAAAGTAATTGATCCATTTGTCATTGGAATAGGAAACCCTGTTTGAGTTTGTATCATGGAAACTATTTTATTTACCTCTGGTGAGAGATTACTAATTGTTAAGCTACATGCTTGAAATTGTGTCTTTTCTGGATATATTTCATCAACAATAGCTGAAACAGTAATTTTTATATTTGCAAGACTCGTCATCCCATCAACATCAAATCGAAATAGTTTAGATGAATTATATGATGTGCTTATGGTTGCTCTATTTAATGCCAATTCATCAATAGTACCAATTTGCTCAAAGATTTGTTGTACATCTGGTGGAAATGATCTAATCTGAGATAAATCAAGTATTATATTACTTGCTGTAAGCTTCATATTAAATGCTAAATCTTCTAAATTAGGATTCTCTATATCATCAATATCAAAATTAAATTGATTAAGGTCAAACCTAAAAGAACCTAAATCGAATTCTAGATTTTCTCGTGTGTTTTTATTAAATGCATCAATAAATACATTTTGAATTTGAACCTTTGAAGGGCCTATGGAAATATCGCCAGACCCATTATTGGAAAAACCAGCTGAAGTGTTTGAAGTAGACATAGAAAATTTACCAATTTTTATTGATACATCTGCTTCTCGTTCTGAAAATGAAAATTCTAAATTATTATAATCATATTTTATATTACCAATTTTAAACGAACCTTCTTGTGTAAAAGCTAGCGATAACAAAAAGAAAATAATTGAAAAACACTTTAAGATAATATGAATTTTGTTCATCGTTACTCCTGATTTTGTGAATTTTTAAACTTAGTTCGTTGGCCCTTAAAATAGTCTGACTCTGGATTAATTTCAATAGCTATATTAATTGTACTAATCGCTTCATCATATCTATTTAATAGCCAAAGTATCTCTGCTTTTGTATCGAGTACATTTGCTTTTTGCTCTAAATCGTTAGAACTTAACTTTATAGCCATAATTGACTTATCTAATGCATCTTCTAAATTACTTTGAATTTCAGTCATTCTCCAGGCATATGCATTTAATATATTTATATCAGATAAAAATAAATCTGAATATTTTTTATATATGTCTGATTCTTTATCTGAATCTCCATTATTTTGATAATAGTTAATAAGCGTATTATATATTGTTTTTTGTTTATCAGGATCATTATAATTTTCTTTTAAGCTCATTAAATATGATGTATCTCCAGCATATTCTAATTGTCTTTTACCAAAAATTATTTCAGATTTAAATATAATCTCAGAGTTGAACTTTAATTTATTATTATAAATGTAAGAGTACACTTGATCGCAGATTTCTGACTCTTTATATGAGTCACATTTTTGAGCCAATAATGATAATACATTGATATTTCTAGAGCCTCCATTAAATTTATTTTTTAATGATAAAAATGTATTATTTCCACTTACTATATTTTTTATTCTTTTTAAATATTCATTAGGAGGGAGATAACCCAAAATACGATCTATTTCTTCTCCATTGTTATTTAAATACACTAAAAGCGGAAGACCTTTTCCTTTCATTGTATCAAAAAGTTCAGAATGCTTTCTATTAGACCAAGGCTTAAGTTTTAGGGATAAAAGATTATCTTTGGAAAATGAAATAACTTCATTATTGGATAAAGTTTCAGCATCCAGCCGAACACATGCTCCTCAATTATCAGAAAAAAAGTCTAAAAATAGAATTTTTCCTTGATCGTTAGATATCTCACTCAGAGCATCAGAAAAACTGCCATTATACCAAACATATGATTCTTGTGTACAAGATACTGTTAATACTAACAATGTTAGTACAAAACATTTATTTAGCATCTATGAGCTCAACTTCAAAAATTAGAGTTGCATTAGGTGGAATAACTCGTCCTGCTCCTCTTTCACCATATCCAAGCTCAGGAGGTATAATTAGAGTACGTTTACTGCCAACATTCATATCTAATATAGCCTCATCCCAGCCTTTAATCACTCTACCCTCTCCAACATTAAATCTAAAAGGTTGCCCTCTATCATGAGAACTATCAAATTTTGTACCATCTGGCAATAAGCCTGTATAATGAACAAAAACAGTTTGTCCTGAAGTAGGCTTATTACCTTCTCCTTTGATATGCTCAATCATTCTTAGTCCTGAATCAGTTAAAATTTCTTGTCCTGGAAGACTAAAATCAGTATCTACGAATTTCTTCTTAAATTCTAAAAGCTGAACATCAAAAACAAGTGTTGCTCCAGGCTTAATGATATTACCAGCACCTCTTTCACCATATGCCAAATCTGATGGAATTGTTAAAATTCGATTACCTCCAGGTTTCATTGTTATTACTCCCTCATCCCAACCTTTAATTACTTGACCAACTCCAATTGCAAATTCAAACGGCTGTCCTCTATCTCGGGAACTATCAAATTTCGTACCATCTTCCAATGTTCCTGTATAATGAACGACAACTCTATCTCCAACCTCAGGTGATTCTCCTTCACCAAGAACAATATCTTTATATTCCAAACCTGAATCAGTTTTTATGCTTTTTGAATCCATATTTTTCTTTATCTCCCTTAATTTTGCTTTTGTTTTTGGACCCAAATTCCCATACCCTGGATCTCCTAGTGTCATATTCATTGTAGCCCTCTGAAAATCCTCTACTAAATGTTTATCCGGGTTGGCTAAATCTATTGAATTAACTAACTCTTGAACAGTCATTCCACCATGTCCAAACAAAAATATACTAGCTGAAAATATTAATAATATTGTATAAAAATTTTTAATCATTGCTTCTCCATTTTTTATTGTAAAATTGAATTAACTAATATCACGATATCTAGAATATCTAAATCTAAATCATAGTTCGCATCAGAAATAAGTACATCATTATAAACAAGGTCTGATTGACCAACAATATAACTAATGCTAACAATAAGATCTAATACATCTAAAGAGCTGTCGCCATTCATGTCACCAAGAATGGTACCCTCATCAATTAAAAAGATTCTTCCAACTAACGATGGGTCAATTACATAAGGATTGTTATTGCCTTGATATGATGCAATTGAATTTGATCTATTAATTTCATACTGATCGGGAAGATCATAAAAATGCCAATCAATCAATTGTTGTTCTTGAAGTTCCCAAAAGCCAGCTGTAGCCTGATTTTCATAAATGGTGTAAAAATAAAACATAGCTCTAGCAGTATCACCTTTTTGCTGTTCACGCGGTTCAAATCTTTCATCATCTTGATTGGGTGGATTCCATTTTTCTGCATACTCATCAATATCACTATTTGGAATAGTTTCTATGTAATAATCATCCCGATACCATTTATCTGTATTAATATCTGGAATGTCTGCAAAAGGATCATTGCCCCGAGAGGAATTTACATTTGATTTAGTAGGGAATAAATGGTGCATGTCACTTTTCATTGGTTCAGAACCTGCTCCTAAACTTTGTGGCCATGTATGTTCACAGTTTATACCTTGATCATAAGCATTTGTACTTGGGTCTTGCGATAAATCTAGTGTGATCGTATAACCCGAATATACACCCGTTAACTGATTTCCAGGCTTTAAATCAATTTCCGAGTACATTACATCTCTTGCATTATTATAACCCAAAGTAGATGATGCTTGATAATTATTTTGAATATAATTAAATAAATCCTCTCCAAAAAAACCTGGGTGAATTACATTTTGGGCGAAAAATAAATTAAGTAAAAGACTTAAACTGATTATATATTTCTTACTATATTGCAAAAGCTACACCCATTGATAGTGATAAATAACCATCTTCTCCTGGAACCACATCTTTTATAATATGGTATCTTGCATTTGCATTAATTGAAAAAGGTATAATAGGAGGTTTAAATCTCCCACCAAACTCAATATGTGCTCCAGTATTAGTAACTCCAAGTTTATCTTCAAGGTATTCAAGGTCATCTAATTTATCAGGATCAATTTCTCCATCAACTAAAGTTTCGTATGAAACTATTTTTGTATGTGTTGAGCCATTTATTCCTGCACCTGCATACATTCTAATGGTAGGAAATTTAAATACAGGTCTTTGAGCAGATAAATACCAGCCCAATTTAGCAATTCCCATAGATGGACTATCCTCACCATTAAATACGTAATTATATTCTGAACCTGTTAGACTAACACCAGCTTCAAAATCAAGAAATGGAATCACTGTCAAATAAACAAAAGCTCCTCCTCCAATTGGAGCATCGATAGCATCTCTAGTTATTGAAATAGATTCATAGTTAAAAGATTCTTGATCTACAGTAAAGCCATCTTGCGCTACATGAAGTCCTACACCACCAAGAATAGCGTACAGTGAAGAAATATTAATAGCTAAAAATAAAAAAATACAGCGTTTAAACATTAGAGTACTCCTTAAAAATAAATTTTCATTGAATTCTTACCATAAATATAATCAATTGTAGTAATATTTAGTGATGATTTTAAAACGTAATGATATAATTAACAAATATCCATGGATTAATGATCAAAAACAACAATTTATTACATCAGCTGATTATGATGGGATAATTTGCGCATCCCTACTAAAGCATTATAAAAATTGGGAATTAGTTGGATACTATGATTTAGAATCAATATGGATATGTGATGAGGCTAAGAAAAATAGAAATAATATTATATGGGTTGACCTAAACATCTTGCCACATCAAGGCAAGGCCATAGGTGGTCATATTGTATCTATAAAAGATGAATTACCCAGTGGATTCAATTCATCCTGCAATCCTAATATTTTAACTGAAGTCAATTCTTCAATGTTTAAAAATAAATTTCCTTTTTCAACATTATTTTTTCTTCTATGGTTATATAATATTCAAATCCCAAAGAATATATTTTCAAAAATGTTGGTTTTACACAGTGATTCAACATGGTTGAAATTCCAAAATTATAACGAAAATTCTACGAAATGGATTGAAATGCTATCTGATTATCATTGGAAGTGGTTTTTTAGGAATGTGGATTCAGAAACATTTGAAAAAAGAGTTGATGAAATTTTATATCCAGAACTAAAATCAATTTATGCTATATCTGGATATAGTAAATTAAAAAGCAAAAATCTAAAGCTTCAAAGTCGTGAACTAAAAATAAATCCAGATTGGGATGAAGATATAATTCATAATTTATTCAATTTAGTAGCAACACATCTTAAATGGACTCCTCCAATACTACCCCTTATAACAAAAAGAGTGGATGGCACTAAAAAGAAAATTGCTTTACGTGAAGTAAAAAATATGGGTCTATCCAAATTCTTAAAAAGAGAAAAAGTGTTTTCATATACAATCACTTCACCTCAAACGTTAATTTATACAACATTTGGCTCTAACCTCAGCTCTCCTATTGATAAATGATAAAATATTTAGAAAAATATGGAACTCCTGATGCTATATTTTTTTCTTATAAAAAAGATGAATTTTTTTCTATATGGGGATTTGATGATATCTATTCAGTATCTAAAAATCAATTAATAGAAAAAAATATAATGAATAATTTTCAAGATAAAATCACGGAATGGAAGAAAGAATCTGAAGAAATTGCAGCAGTAGGCTTCTTATCATATGATTCAAAAAATATTTTTTTCCCAAACGTAAATTTTAAAAATATTGACTCTGATGTACCTTTAATTTGGTTTGGAAAACCACGAGTGATAAAAAAAATCCATAAAAGTGATTTAATAAATCTTAAAACTAAAAAGTCAGTATTAAATAAAATTATAGATGTCCCAAATATTAAATATTATAATCAAATAATCGCTAAAATTAAAAATTATTTGAAATCGGGTGAAGTATATCAAATTAACTATACCCAACCAATCAGTTTAGAATTAATTGGAAAAGAATTTGATTTATATCTATCACTATTAAAAACTGCCAATCCATCATACAGTGCCTATTTGAATTTGAATTCTAAAACCTATTTGAGTATGTCCCCAGAAAATTTTTTTACAAAAATAAATAACAAAATATCATCATACCCTATTAAAGGAACTCGAATGAGATCCAATATTGATAGTGAAGACGTAGATTTGAAGATTGAACTTATGAACTCTGAAAAAGATAAAGCTGAGCATTTAATGATTGTTGATTTAATAAGAAATGATTTAGGAAAAATATGTCAATATGGTTCAATTAAAGTAAATGATTTATTTCATGTAAAATCATTTAATACTGTTCACCATATGGTGTCAGATATTAATGGTACTTTGAAAGATAATATTAGTGAGACAAATATTTTTGAAGCACTATTTCCAGGAGGATCGATTACAGGTGCACCTAAGCAAAGAGCTATTGAAATTATTGATCAAATAGAAAATTATTCTCGTGGAATATATACAGGTGCAATGGGAATCATATCAAATAATGGAGATATGATTTTTAATATTGCTATTAGAACTCTTACTTTAGAAAATCAAAAAGCAGAATACCCTGTTGGAGGTGGTGTTGTTTGGGATTCAACAGCAAAAGGTGAACGCGAAGAAGCAATACAAAAAAGTAAAATTCTTGAAAAGTGAAAAAATGAAGACAAAATACTATTCAATCAACGGGGAAATTAAAAAATCTAATGAGGCCTTAATATCTGTTGATGATTATGGATTAAATAGAGGCTATGGTATTTTTGAAACTATTCGATTAAAAGATAATAAAATAATTCAAATTAATGATCATATTGATAGACTTTTCAGGGGACTATCAACAATTAAAATTGATTTTTCTGCAATAAATAGAATGAATCTTATAAATGATGTCAAAAAAATAGCTAAGATAAATAATATCACTGATGGTTTAATTAAAATTATTATCACCAAGGGTACACCTATTGATAATAATAAAATATTACCAAATATTTATGTGACCATAAAAGAGATGTATGATATTCCTAAGAGTCCTGTTAAAGTTATTTTTCTCAATGAATCAAATTATCCACTTGTACGGTTTAACCCGTCATTTAAAGGGATTAATTATATTGGAAATATGATGGCATTAGAAGACGCTAAGGCAGATAATGCTTTTGAATGTATATTTTTAAATGATGAGCAAAATATAACAGAATGTTCAATGAGAAATATTTTCTTTATTAAGGATGAAGAATTAATAACCCCTAGTCTAAGTCTTGGAATTCTATCAGGTACTACCAGAAGTAAAATTGAAACTATTGCCAAGCAAAATAATATTATTTGCATCAATAAAATAATAAATAAAAGTGAAGTTAATAAAATGGATGAGGCTTTTATTTGTTCAAGTGCAATTGGAATACTACCTTGCTATTGGGATGAATGGAAATCTGAATATACAATAACAAAGAAGCTTCAATTTTTATTAGAAGAATCACTGCAAAAATAGGTAATTTGCATTTATGGAATCAAAAAGAATTTTTAAAGGAAAACACGATGAGCTTCAATCTCGCCTTGTATCTGATTTTATTGGAAATACTCCCTTTGTTAGGTTATCAGATAAAATTTATGCAAAGCTAGAATCTGTCAATCCAGGGGGTTCAATTAAAGATCGTCCTGTTAAATGGATTTTAGATGATGCTGAAGATAATAAATTGATTAAGCCTGGGGATACAATTATTGAAGCAACTAGTGGTAATACGGGTATTGCTTTAGCAATGATTGCTGCAGAAAGGGGTTATAATGTAAAAATTGTAATGCCCTGTGATATGTCAGAGGAAAGAAAAGTTTTATTAAGAATGTATGGAGCAGAGCTCATTGAAGTAGCTGAAGGTGACTTTGATGCTGCCATTCTTCTTAAAGATCAAATGGTTGAAAGTGAAGGCTACTTTACACTTAATCAATTTACGAATCCATTAAATATTGAATGTCATAGTAAAACAACATTTAAAGAATTATTAAGTCATTCCATTACAATTGGAAAATATATTTCTGCATTTATTGCAGGTACTGGTACCGGTGGCACCATTATGGGTGTGCAAAAAGGTTTTGAAGAATTTGATTCTAGAGTAAAAATGATTGCCGTAGAACCAGCAGAGTCAGCAGTAATGAGTGGTGGAGAGAAAGGTCCTCATGGTATACAGGGTATTGGCGATGGATCTAAGTTTTTAGTTGATTTAAATAAGATTGATGAAATAATTCCAATATCAACAGAAGATGCAAAAAATAGATGCAAAAAACTTGCTCTGGAAAATGGATTATTGGTTGGAATTTCTGCAGGTGCTAATATTTTAGCATCAGAAAGATGGGTTGAAAAAAATAATCCTGAAGGAATAGTTTTTACTATACTCTGTGATAGAGGTGAGAGATATACAAGCATTCTAGATTAATTTTCTATGGATGCAAAAGAAAAAATACTATCGCTTATTAAAGAAATAAATCAGCATAATATAAATTATTATGTTGATGATAATCCTACAATTTCAGATTCTAATTATGATATCCTAATTAGAGAATTAGAAAATTTAGAAAAACAAAATCCACACTTAATTCAAGATTTTTCTCCAACAAAACGAGTTGGGGCATCACCTGCATCGAAATTTGATTCTTTAAAACATAGTATTCCTATGTTGTCTCTAGCCAATGCAATGAATCATGAAGAACTTCATGAATTTGATCTTAGAGTAAAAAAAATACTTAATGTTAATCATGATATAGAATATGTCATGGAACCAAAATTAGATGGATTAGCAGTGGAAGTTGTATATGAAAATGGAAAATTTAAACATGGTTCAACAAGAGGTGATGGGTTAATAGGTGAAGACGTAAGTGCGAATCTAAAAACAATTAAAGCAATCCCATTAAGACTCGAAGAATCACAATTTGATGTTTCTGGTATTTTAGAATTTAGAGGAGAGGTGTTTATTAATCATGCAGATTTTAAGACACTTAATGAACAACGTATTAAAAACGAGCATTCTCCTTTTGCCAATCCTAGAAATTGCGCAGCAGGGAGTCTGCGACAGTTAAATCCCCAAATTACTTCAGAAAGACCACTTAGAATTAATTTTTATTCACATGGATTAATAAGTAATCTAAACGTAGATAGCCAAATCGATTTAATGAATTGTCTTCCAAAGCTTGGTCTTCCAGTTAATAAGAATGTAAAGTTGGGAAGAGGAATAAAAGAGGTCATTAATTACTATAACTATATTGAGTCAATTAGGAATAAGCTTGATTATGATATTGATGGAGTGGTAATTAAGGTTAATTCATTTTCTGATCAACGCATGATTGGGGAGCGAAGTAGATCTCCTCGATGGGCAATAGCAGGTAAATTAAAATCACAACAAGAAATTACTACCATCATCAACATTATAGCTAGCGTTGGAAGAACAGGAGCCATTACTCCAGTTGCAAAACTTAATCCAGTTAATGTTGGGGGTGTTATGGTTTCCAATGCAACTCTTCATAATCAAGATGAAATAGATAGAAAAGATATTAGAATTGGAGACTCTGTTATTATCCATCGTGCTGGAGATGTTATTCCTGAAGTAATTAAAGTAATTAAAGAGAAAAGATCTGTCAATAGTAAAAAATATCTACTCCCTGATTTTTGCCCTTCATGCAATAGTCAAACCATAAGAGAATCTGGAGATGCAGTGTTGCGATGTACTAATATTGAAAATTGTCCAGATCAAATTAAAGGTCAAATTAAACATTTTGTATCAAAAAATAGTTTAGATATTGATGGAGTCGGAGATAAACTTATTGACTCTTTGGTTGATCAAAAAATTATTAATACATATAGTAATCTTTTTAAACTTACCTATTCTGATCTTGAAAAGATAGATCGAATGGCTGAAAAATCTATTAATAATATTCTAAATGCAATTGCCTCTGCCAAAAAAACTGATTTATCAAGGTTTTTGCATGGACTAGGAATTAGAAATATTGGAATTCATGCGTGTAAACTTCTCGATAAAAAGTATAATTCAAATATTTACCAACTCATGAATGCATCTCAAGATGATTTAAATCAAATACATGAGATTGGAGAAGTTATGGCTGAATCCATTGTTAAATATTTTAGTATTGAAAAAAATCTTGATAATATAAATGAGTGTATTGAGTCTGGCCTTACATTTAACCAAACTATTGTTTCAAATCAACTTGAAGGATATCTATTTGTAATTACAGGCTCATTTGATGATTTCAATAGAACAGAGATAAAAAATAAAATAGAATCATTGGGAGGTAGAATAACAAGCTCCATAAGTAAAAAAACTTCTTTTTTGATATTAGGTGAAAATCCAGGTTCAAAACTTAATAAAGCAAAAAAATTAAATACTCCTATTATTAATCAACAAGATTTGACTTCCTTACTTGAAGGAAATATCCCAGGAATAAATGCTCCTAGGTGAAATTCTCTCCTTGGGTAGTGCTATTACATGGGGCATATCGGTTTCTTTGTTTAAAATTATCGGTAATTCAGTTTCACCCTATATTTTAAATCCACTAAAAAATACTATAGGTACCATACTATTTGTTTTAACTACTTTATTAATATCTGATATATCAGCAGTTAATGCTCTGAGTACTAATGAGGCTTTGATACTTGCATTAAGTGGTATTATTGGAATAACTATTGCTGATGTCTTATTTCTAATTTCTTTGAATATTCTGGGTACTTCTAGAAGTGCAATAATTAATACTATTTATAGTCCAATGGTTATTATGCTTGCATACTTTATTTTAGATGAAAGTCTTACATTCGCAGATATAGTAGGAGGTTTAATGATTTTATTATCAATACTATATCTTTCATTTAATCAGGAAAAATCCAATATAAGTAATTTAAATAAAGGAATAATTATTGGAATCCTTGCATACTCACTCATGGCATTAGGAATCATAATGGTCAAACCTATACTTAATCGATTTTCTAATTCTATTGAAATGCAGCTATGGATTATTATTCTCCGATTAATTCCTGGAACTTTATTATCATATATAACAATGAACTTCATGATGAAGAAAAAGGAAATTATTTTACAATTATCTAATAAAAAAATATGGCCCATTATCTTACTAGGATCATTTTTGGGAACTTATGTTGGATTTGCAATGTGGGTAATCGGGATGGCTAAAACATCAGCATCAATAGCAAGTATATTAAATCAAACCTCTACAATATTTATCGCATTCTTTGGGTGGTTGATACTCAAGGAAACATTTTCACGAAAAATGATGATATGTTTTTTTATATCTATAATTGGGGCATTTATAATTATCATTGCACCGAGTTAAAAAA
>CEUF01128400.1_pt1 | contig 15998 bp, 11 predicted proteins | sample 531461 | NCBI WGS metagenome assembly CEUF01 (sample SAMEA2623350, study PRJEB7988) | marine metagenome | biome: marine biome (ENVO:00000447); feature: surface water layer (ENVO:00002042); material: "saline water (ENVO:00002010), including plankton (ENVO:xxxxxxxx)" | depth 5 m | reverse complement strand
GCGTATTAGGAGGTTGTTTGCTGGATTGCAGCGGGATGGGCAAAACCAAATGTAATGGTCAATGCTTTGATACACAAAGTGAACGATATCACTGTGGTGGCTGTGGGATTGTATGCAAACCGATGGAGATCTGCGCCAAAGGCAAGTGTCTCTGAGGCCGATAGCAGGTTGTTATCGCGAGATACAACTTTTTGTCTTGGTCGTTTTTGCGTCTTTGTCATCGGACGTTTTGTTGAGGCGATGCTAATGCTAGGGCGCGATGGGGGCTGGATGACAGGAGTGTTGTTATTTTGAGAGCGTGTGGACGTGCCAAGGGCTGAGGGCGTTGTCATCGACGTCGCCTTCACGGATGACTTTGCCACCGAGGGGGTTGTCGTCGACATCGCAATTGCGAAGCTGAATGTCACAATCAGGATCGATCAACACACCATGAGAGCCATTTTTGTAAATATGACAGGAGACGAGGATCGGGGCGGCTTGCTCTTCGACGCGCATTCCGGCATATCGGTTCTCGTAAATCTTGCACTCCTCGAAAAGCCCGATCCCTTGTTGGGCGATAAAGACCCCATTGGTTTGTGTGTTGTGGATCTTGCATCGGCGAAGGACAGGGTTGGCGTGTTCGAGCAGGACGACACTCGTGTTGGGATGCTCGAAGATCTCGCAATCTTCGAGGAGTCCTTCGGCGGAGAGGGTGCAGTAGAGTCCACTGCTTTTGCCCGAGTGAAGCTGACAGCGTCGGAAGGTTGGGGCTCCTTGCTGTTTGATCACCACCGCGGCTTTTTCATTGCGGAAGATCTCACAATCTTCAAACAGGCCTTGCCCTTCGTCAAAGACGAGGACTCCGGCATCGAGACCATCGCGGATAATACTATGGCGGATCAGAGGTTGTCCCTGCTGTTTGATCGCGATCCCCGTGTAGGTGTTCTCGAAGATCTCGCAATGCTCGATCAGACCTTGTCCACCTTCGTAAACGAGGAGGCCTGTACTCTGCCCTTCGAAGATTTGGCAACGTTGGAGGAGCGGGGTGCCTTCTTGTTTGATCTCAATCCCAGCGTGGACATTTCGGTATATCCGACATGAGTCGATTGTTCCTTGTCCTTGCTTCCAGATCAAGATCCCATTGGCCTGTCCTTCGTAGACGTTGCACAGACGAATCACTGGATCACTGCTCTCACTGATCGCGATGCCGGCGAGTGTGTTGTTGTAGATCTCGCACTCTTCGAGGACACCTTGTCCGCTCTCGTAAAACCAGACACCTGTATACGCGCCAGAGTGGATCTTACAGCGGCGGATCGTGGGGTGGCTGTTTTCACTGACAGCTACGCCGGAGAGGGCGTTGTTGTAGACTTCACATTGCTCGAAGGTGCCCTTGCCGTTCTCGTAGATGGAGATCCCGCTCTCTTTTCCGTCGTAGATCTTGGTCTCTCGGACCGTCGGATTGCCCTCTTGGGCGCTCGCGATGCCAGCGAGTGTGTTGCTGTAGACTTCGCACTGCTCGATCGTCCCTTGTCCATGCTCGTAGATGAAGATCCCGGCGTTCTGTCCGTGGTGGATCTTACATTGTCTGAGTGTGGGATCACCCTGTTGTTTGATCACGATCCCTGTGAGCTTGTTGTTGACGATCTCACATTGCTCGAAGGTGCCTTTTCCTTCGTCGTAGATGAGCACACCAGCGTCGAGGCCGTCGTATATTTTGCAGCGTTTGATGGTGGGGTCGCCCTGTTGTTGGATCGCGATCCCTTGGTGGGCGTTTTGAAAGAACTCGCAGTCTTCGATGCGACCTTCACCTGACTTGTGGACGAGTAGACCGACATCCTCGCCTTCGTAGATGCGGCAGTTTCGGATGTGTGGCGAACCGCTTCCGGAGACTTCGATACCTGCGTAAGCGTTGTGGTGGATGTCGCACTCTTCGATCGTGCCTTTGCCACCTTCGTAGACCCAGATACCATTTTCGCGACCGTGATGGACATTGCAGCGCCAGAGCATGGGGCGGCTTTTTTGGCGGATCTCAACCCCCGCATATTTATTGTTGTAGATGTCACATCCTTCGATTGTGCCGAGACCTTCATCGTAGATCAGGACGCCATTTTCGCGACCATCGAAGATCTTGCACTGTCGGATCACAGGGTTGCCGCGTTCGGAGATGGCAACACCAGCGTAGGTATTTTCAAAGATCTCACACTCTTTGAGGATCCCCTGTCCACCTTCATATACGAAGACACCGCTCTCTTTGCTGTGGTAGATCTTGCACCGCTGGAGTACGGGGCGACCTTCGTCGGAGATGGCGACACCAGCGTAGGTATTTTCAAAGATCTCACATTCTTCGAAGTGACCCTTGCCGTTGTCATAAATCCAGAGACCGTTGCCTTTTCCGTGGTGGAGTTTGCATTGGCGGAGGTGGGGGTTCCCACGCTCACTGACCATGATCCCGGCTTTGGTGTTGTCGTGGACATCACATTCCTCGAAGGTGCCTTTTCCGCCTTCGTAGACGTAGATGCCGCTGGCTTTGCCGGCGTGGATGTTACAGGCGCGGAACAGCGGCGCGCCCTGTGTGCTGATCGCGACCCCTGCGAGTTGGTGGTGTGCGATCTCGCACTCTACAAGTGTACCTTTTCCTGCTTCGTAGACGTACACACCGCTGGCTTTGCCGTGGTGGATGTAGCAACGTTTGAGCAAGGGGTTGGCGCCTTTGCTGATCGCGACGCCTGTCTCGTGGTTGTCGCAGATCTCACAATCCTCGAAGATCCCACGTGCGTTGTGGTGTGCCCACAGCGCGGTCTCGTTACAGTCGTAGATTTTACAGGCGCGAAACAGCGGGTTGGCCTTCTGCTTGAGTTCAACTCCCGTGTTGGTGTTGTCGTGGATCTCGCATTGGACAAAGGTGCCCGCTCCACCATCCCTGAGTAGCAATCCGTTGGTCTTGTTTTTGAAGAATTGGCAGCCTTGAGCGTCAGGTGCCCCCTGTTCGTACACTTCAAGCCCTGCTTTGTGGTTGGCGGAGAATTCACAATCTTCGAAGACGCCGGCAGCCTCTTTGTAAACGATCGCGCCATTGAGGCGGTTGCCTTGAAGTTGGCAGCGACGAAAGAGCGGCGTGGCTTCTTCGCGCAGCTCGACACCGTGCTCTTCGTTGTTTGTGATGCGACAATCTTCAAAGATTCCCTGTCCTTGCTCGTAGACCATCACACCGCCCGCTTTTCCACCGTGGATGTGGCAATGTCGGAAGATTGGGTTGGCGTGTTTGCTGATCGCGACACCTGCGAAGGTGTGTCCTGTGATCTCGCACTCCTCGAACAGACCAAGCCCACCGCCAAACACGAAGACACCGCTGTCTTTGCTGCCGTGGATTTTGCAACGCCTGATCGTCGGTGTGGTCTGGCTGCCGCGGATGGCGATACAGGCGAGGTGAGTGGAGGTGATATCGCAATCTTCGAGCAGCAATTGGCCCTGTTGGATCGCCACTGTAAAGGAGAACCGACTGGCGTCTTTGTCGCTACGTAGGGTAAAACCTTGGACATGAGCGTGCTCAGTCTTCATTTGTAGACAGCTCCCCTTTGGGGACTCGATGATCACCTCTTCACAGGGACCATCGGCGATCAGCTCGATGTCCTTGTCGAGGACGAGGCTCTCTCTGTACAGGCCGGGGCGGACGAGAATCCTGCTGCCTGGAGGGGCTTGCTCTAGAGCGTCTTGGATGGTTTGAAGGGTCTCCGAATCCTGGGAGACGATGAGGTCTGTCGTTCGTACATTTGGGGAGGTGCTTTGCGTAGATGCCATTCGCCATCTTCCTATGTGGTTCTCGATGTTCACAAACGCCACTACACGTGCGTTTACGTCGCCACTTTTTTGAAGTGGTTATGTGTTCCAATGAGGCCATCGGAGTCATCCATTCTAGTCAATTTTGTGTGTATTGCAAAAAGAAGGCGCTCGACACTTTGATGTTCCTTTCGGATGTGTCGAGTACTTCGCTGTTCTCTTGTGATGTGATGGGAGGGGGAGAGGGGTGTCGTTGTGTTCCTATTGGGCTGTCTCAGATCTGGGAATTCCCTGTTTGTGGGGTTGTACGCGACTCGCCTGGGTCGAAGTGTGGTGGGCTCGTAGACCAAACCACGGTGTTCCTTGCAGAGAACGCAGGGCTTCGAGCTGACGAATGTTTTGCAGGAAGAGGGGGCTCTTTTGTACGTTCGATTCGAGCAACGCGCGGGCAACCTGGGCTTCTAGCGACATGTGGTGTGAACGCTTTTGCACGAAGCGCTGGCTCCAACGTAGGAGTTGACGTCTGTCGAGAAATTGTTCCTCTCTCATCCGAGAGGAGACAAAGGGGCGTTTTTTCGCTCGGAGTGTGTGGGCGGAGGTGGTCAAAAAGTGAGAGCGTCTTGTGAACAGCGTCTTTGCCCCGAAGAGACCGAGTACTGGATGGCGTGGGTTCCAGTCACCTACCCAGGCCTCTGCGTGGGGGTAGATCTGAAGGAAATCACGCAGGATCGTGCCAATTTGTTGTGGCGTCAATTGAAAGAGCGGGAGCCACAGGACAAACCATCCTGTCTTGCGCAGTCGTTTGGAGGCGGCGCGAAAGTGGGCTCGACTATAGAGCGAGGAGGAGCCTGCTTCTTGTGGCAGATGTAAGTTGTTCATGATCAGATCGTAGGACGCGCGATGGCGGCGTAGAAAGCGTTGGGCGTCACCTGTATGAAGTGTCACATGAGGTGCCTGCCAGATCTTGTCGTTGGTCTTGTGGAAGTGGCGTGAGAGGTCGAATAACGTGTGATGTTTTTCGATGCATTCGAGGCGCTTGGGGTGATGTTGTGACATCGCGGCGAGTGTTGCGCCTGTCGCGAATCCCACGAGCAGTGCGTTTGAGGTCTCTTTGCGCAGGAGCATGGGGATGTGTCCGAGTCGATATTGCAAGCGGAGCGCATGAGGGGCTGTGTGTCTCAGGCCACTCTTGTGATTGATCTTGAGTGCTCTGTGACCACGGTGATCATCGATCACTTGGTACGTCGCTGATGCCTTGTCCTTGTGAAAAAGAACACGTTGTTGTGAGGGGAAAGTGTCTGCGCTGAGCTGTGGGTAGTATCCCATCGCAAACATCAGACAACCTAGAGACAGTGATGCATACGCAACTCCTCGCGTGGAGGTCTTTGTAGAGGACAGGCTGGCGAGACACACGGAGAGGAACATATATCCAATCGAGAGAGACAAGAGGGTGCGCTCTAGACCGAGCTGTGGCATCAAAAAGAACGTCACGCTGAGGCTGCCGAGGACACCCCCGATCGTGTTGAGTGCGTACATGTGTCCGGCTGTTTGGCTTGCATGGGTTTGTTCTTTGGTTGCCAGCCCGATCAGGAGAGGGAGCGCGGCGCCCATCGCAAATGTCGCGAGTAACATCGACCAGACCGAAGACATCCCGATCCATCCGAGATAGCCCGACCAGTTTTTCAACCATCCCCATGCGAGCAGACGTTCACTCCAGGGCATCAGTTGTGGAAAAAGTGCGAGCGCCAAGAGCGAACCTGCAGCCACACCGATGTACATCACGATCAACCAGCCGTGGTGGAGCGCATGTTTTTTGGATTGACGCCCCAGCCACAAAGAACCCAGCCCGATCCCTACGAGGTACGCAGCCAAAACGAGCGCGAAGACGTGCGCGCTGACTGGAAACGTTAAGGCCAAGGCCCGCGTCCACAAGATCTCTGTCCCGATGGAGAGAAAACCACTGCTGGCCGCGAGGAAGATCGCCATTCGCCTCGGAATGGAAGGCGCTGATGTTGCCTCCTCTACAGATGCGTTCTCATGTTGTGTGGATGGTGTCCGTTTGGATGAGGGGAATGCGTACAACAGGAACAATAACGAAGCGATCCCACCGTTGATCAAGGCCATCGTCCATGTCGCGACATCTCGCCCCAATTGTGGCAGCCACCAAAAAGAGATGAGCAGACTCCCAAGGACGGCGCCGAGCGTGTTAAAGCCGTAAAACATGCCGGTCGAGTGGGTGGGGTTGGATTGCCTCTTGAGGACCGCAGCCATTGCTGGAAAGGTGGCTCCAAGGAGCGTCGTTGGAAACAGCAGCAAGCCACCGGAGATGGCTAATAGCAGTGTTGTGGAGTGTCCGTGCGCTGTCAGGGAAGGGAGAATGTGATTTAACCAAGCAAACAGGAAAGGCACACAAGCGGCAGTCAGGCCGATGCAAAGTTCCAGGAATGCGTATGCTCGTAGCGGTCGCTGCACGTGGTCAAAGTAACGTCCTCCCCACGCAGCACCTAGCGCCATACCCGCGAAGAAAACAGAAACAGTTGCGGAGACAGCAGGTGTCGAAGCTCCAAATAGATCTGTCAGGTATTGTACCCAAGTGATCTCATATGAGAGTCCCGCAACACCCGACAAGAAAAAGGCCATCCACAAAAAAGTCGTATGGTGTGTCGAGGTCGTTTGCTGCGCTGGAAGTGTTGAGCTGGAAAGTGGTGTGTCTTGTGGAGAGGCTGTGGAGAGGCTTTTCATCAGGTGCCTTCCTACATGTCATCGGCCAAAGGTTGGCTTTGTTGAGTGGAGCTGGGTGTTGGGCTTAGGAAGAACGACGACGAAAAGCGTACGATGTCAGCTTGGGACTGCTGAACTTACAGAACGCATCTCTACAAATAAATCCACCGTGTGATGGGAAGATCTCGTTGGGTTGCAAGGTGACATCTTTGATGTGTTCTTTGCCTATCGCGATGGAGGCTTTGTTGGATTCGACCTGCAAAGACATCTTGAGAGCGACATCATATTGGATCTTATGGCGAAGATCACCTTTGAAGTAGCGGTAAGGTTGGGTTTTACCGTTGACCTTGTTCCCTCGCATGCGGAGGACGTAAGAGAATTTGCCTGCTTTGGGGCGCAGCAAGAACGAGATCTCACCGCCAGAGAAGCCACGCACACCGACGCCGATCGTGGGGTAACGTGTGAAGCGCTGCGACTTGGAGAGGACACGTTGGATGTATTCGTTGAGATCGAGTTTGCGTCCTTTGTGTGGGATCGTGGGGGGCTGGAATTGCGCGTCAGCCGAGACCTCAAAGGCTTTTGGGCTGAGAATATGCCCCGTGTAAGTGGCCCAGCAGTTGCGGTGGTTACGGACAAAGAAGTCTTTGTACGTGTTTTGTGTCAACACACCTGGGATCGCGCTCCAGTTGCCCTTGAGGGACCACTGTGGTCGAGGGTGACGTCCCCAGTTGGTGTGCAGTGCGCGTTGTGCAAAGTCAAAGCGCAGGGCAGAGCTGTGGGCCGACAATTGTTTGGCCTGTGCTGGCTGTTTGTACCAGCTTGGTCCAGCCTCGCTGCCGTTGAGCGATTTGGGCTGAGGAGGGCGAGGGGAGAGGATAAAGAAGATCCCCACAGCCAAGCCCAAACCTGCGAGTAGGCCACCACTCCAGAACATGCGCTTGATGGCGGGGCGCTGCCAGCTCGTGGTCCAGTGAGAGGCGAAGTCCGAGATGGAGCTGTGCAGTCGATTAGGCCAGAGGCTCAGGCGATTTCCAAAGGAGATGGGATCATCTTCGTTGATGTCGTAGACCGCAGCGGGTGTGTCGATGACTGTATCACGTGGTGTGGGGACTTTGCTTTGGTCGAGTGTTGCGATGACTTCTTCGATCGCTTCGCAGAGTTTGGTCGTGTTGGCGTATCGTTTGTCTGGTGTCGGCTCAAGACATCGTCGGATGACGTCTTCGAGCTTTTGGTTGTCCGGACAGATCGCACCTTTCTCTTTGGGTACGTGGATCAAGGGGAGCTGATTGGTCACCAGCTCGTAGAAGATCACACCGATGCTGTAAATATCAGCGCGCATATCGACATTTTTGGCGTCTCGTCGTTGCTCTGGTGCCATGTAGCATTCGGTCCCCATGGAGACGAAGCTCTTGGTCAATTTGCGGATATGTGTGGTCTCTTGGTTGACCCCTGCGAGTCCGAAGTCTGCGACTTTCAAGACGCCAGCGTTGGTGTAGAGGATGTTCTCTGGTTTGAGATCGCGGTGGATCACACCTTCGCCGTGTGCGTACTCCATGGTGCGAGCGATTTGCAACATAATACGAAGTGCTTCGGGGGGGCTGAACGCGCCATCTTGCAAGAGGTCACGCAATGATGGGCCATCGACAAACTCCATAATGAAGTAGTGTTTGGAGCCGACGCGACCGCGGTCGATGACGTGTACGATGTTGGGGTGACGTAAGCGCGCCATGGCTGCGGCTTCTTTGGTGAAGCGCATGACAGAGGCCTGGTTACGAGCTAGGCTCGCGTCGAGGGTCTTGATCGCGACCTCGCGACCGAGTGATTTTTGGACCGCTCTGTAGACTTGACCCATCCCACCGCGACCACGACATTCTTTGATGTCATAACCTTCGACGACGAGGTTGGGGCGGCGTGCCTTGCGCACCTCTTCGAGCCGTGCGGCTTTGTGGTCGAGTGCTTTGGCTTGTTTGGCTTGCCTGCCACCGTTGACGACACGTGTGGGGCGGGGGGCAAGGGCGAGATTGCCATTCATCGGTGACTGCGCGTCGTATTGTTCTATATAGAAAGCCCCACCGCACACTGTGCATATGTGCGTCTCTCCAAAGGCGTAACGGCTCACATCCTGTTGTTGGTGGCAGTGAGGACAACTCTGTTGCATCATGGCGATTTACTCCTCAAAACATATCGCCCGCTCTCTGAAAGGGGACTTCGATATCGGGCCTACAATATTCTTTCTGTTCTATGTTCTGACACGCCGGTGGAGAAAGATCAATTTTTTGGCGGAAACAAGCGGACTTGTAAGGAAAGGCCCCTTGCTTAGGGGATTTTATTGATCTCATCGAGGAGGTTTTGCATGTCGGTTGGGAGGGGGGATGTGCAATGAATCATCTCTTTGGTGATGGGATGTTCAAAGCGCAACGTGTATGCGTGGAGTGCTTGGCGAGGGAACTTCTTGAGGATGTTGGGCCATTCGCTCGGTGCTTTCGATGTATATAACTGATCGCCGATCAGGTGTCTGTTGCGATCCGCCATGTGTACGCGGATCTGGTGTGTGCGTCCTGTCTCAAGGCGGCATTCGATCAGGCTGACAAAACGATGGCGTTCGAGGACGCGGACGTGTGTGATCGCGTGCTTGTCGCTGTCAAACCGGGAGCTGTATTGTAGGCGCTGTGTCGGGTGTCGGCCGTAGGGCGTCTCGATACGGAGCGTGTCTTCGTCGAAGGTCCCTCGGATGATCGCTTTGTAGAGACGAAGAATGCGATCTTTAGGTTTTTCTTTGAACAGCGCCGCGAGGCCTTGGTGTGCGCGATCGTGTTTGGCCGCAACCATCACACCCGAGGTGTCGCGATCGAGTCGGTGGACGATCCCTGGGCGCAATGTCCCTCCGATCCCTGAGAGATCTTGACAGTGGTGCAAGAGCGCGTTTACGAGTGTGCCGTTTGGGTGCCCGGGAGCTGGATGGACGACCATCCCTACAGGCTTTTCCACGACGATCAAGTGTTCGTCTTCAAAGTGGATCTGAAGGGGGATGTCTTCGGGCGCGGCGCTCATTGTCGTGGGGACAGGGACGTACACTTCGATCTGATCGCCTGCTTTGAGCTTTTCCGAAGGTTTGGTGCTGTTGCCTCCTCGTGTGACGTGTCCCTGCGTGATCAACTTTTTGATGAACGAACGACTGTTTTCGAGTTCATCTCGTTGTACTAAAAAGCGATCCAATCTTGTCGGGATGTCTTGAGAGGTCACCGTGTAGGTGTAGTGTTGGCCTTGAGGGAGGGGCTTCGTATCGAGAGAAGGGGAGTCTGTCACGGTCGAAAAGATCAATCCCAGATGGGGGTTTCGAGATGTTTTTTGCGGTAGAGGATCACGTCGACAATTGCGCGCTCAAAGAAGTTTGTGACTTCGAGGATCTCTGGTGTGACCTGGTTTTCGTATTGCTCTTTGCCTTCCGAAAACAGATCTTTCAGATCCTCAAAGAAGCTGTCAGTTGCGAGGCTGGCTTCTACCTTTTTCTTGTTGTACATCTCGATGTCTTGAACGATGTAACGTGCATATCGCATGGCTTTTTCGGGGGTATCTTTTTTCAACGCCATCTGTCGCTCCTGTTTCTTCGTGATTCTCCACCGAACAATGTGTCTCTATGTACATAACGGACACGTTGAATGATTGTATGCAGGTGTTTTTTTCTGTCAAGGAGCCACCTTCGAGCGCCCTGAGAGAGAGACCCACAAAAAAGAGCGTTGACATTTGCATCGACCGAAACGAGATAAAGAGGGTACCATCTGATGACAACACCATCAATCGATGCAGGATACTGACATAGATTACCCGCCCATATCATCTTCCCTTTGTCCACATCGAAGAAAAGGGGATGAGCATTTTCATCTTCTCCCACATCCAAAGATGAAAAGAATGAGCGTCACACGGAGGTCACCTCATGAGCGAGGAAAAAAAACATCCCACCCCTCAACAAAAAACACCCTCTCCTTTGTTTGGGTCCGATGCAGATTCGGATTCATCTACGAGTGTGTTGGACTCCCTGCTGCCGTCTGGTCCAGGCGATGATCTGCTCGGAGATCTGTTCGGAGATATGGGGGCGCCACTCACCCCCGCACCCACACCAGATGCGCCTGTGCTCGTGTCCGAAGAGAGTCCTGCGCCTGATGAACCCATTACACTCACTGAACCAGAGGTCAACGAGGTCGCTTCAGAGGCCAACGAGGTCGCTTCAGAGGCCAACGAGATTGCTTCAGAAACCGTCGCGATTGAGGAGACACCTGCGCAAGATGTGTCTGTGTCTGAGACCAACGCGCTTGAGGATGTCGTCGGACCTGGGCATGTGAATGATGACCTGTTCGGACCGACCGAAAAAACAGAGACTCTCTCTGAAGAGGAAGCGGCTGCGATCCCTGTCTCGACAGCGTCTGAAGGCCTCGTTATCCCGAGCGCGTCTGAGGAGATCGAGGTGGTCGTGACACCAACACCACCCCAAGAGAGCCTCTCTGTCGATGATCTGGATGCTTTCTTGGTCGATGACGAAGCCCTCTCCGATGTTGACGCATCTTCAGATGCGCTCGATGGGATCTCCCTTGAACCTCCTACAAGTAGCCTCACACTGCTCGATCCCGAACCCAAGCAAGATGACCACAAAGAAGTGGATCTCATGGACGAAAACCCCTTCGTCTCTGATGTTGATGAATCCCCTCAAACTCTCGATGAAGAGAGCACCACTGCACCACCCCCACAGGAGGACATGCGAAGCACGCTCATGTTTGGGATGCCCATGCCGACGATCGAGGCGATTGAGCAAGCAAAACGAGCTGCTGATGAGGCTGCAAAGGCTGAAGAAGAGAGTACAAACACCGCAACTGGGACGGGAGAGTTCGGCGCTGTCGAAGAGACTTCGACAGCACCTGATGTTGAAGATGCTTCACCGGACACTTCGCGACCGGAAAATACTGTTGCGCAAGACGAAAGCGCACCGACAAATCCGGGGGATAGAGGTGTCGGTCGTCAGACGATCGTATTTGGTGCCGAAGATATCCTTCAGGCGACAGCAGGCATACAAAAAGAAAAGCAGAGCGCAGAGGTCGACGCGCTTGTCGAAAACCCATTTAAAATCGATCTTCCTGACACCTCCCATGTCGCGCCCCCTGCGAACGCCAACATGACGCTTCAGGGTGGCAGCTCGGCGATCTCTGTCCATGCTCCCGAAGAAGAGTCTTCCCATACACTCGAAGGAGAGACCTTCCACGGAGAAGATGAAGAGGCTGGACAGAATGAGGGAAAGGTGACGTCTGTTTCAGTCTTTGGAGAAGATGCACATCTTTCAGATCATGGTGTCGTGACGTCCTTCAAGAAGACGATGATCGATGGAGTTGAGGACGATGATGAGATTGTCCCCGGCGCTGCGCTCGCGACGACGCTTGAAAAACCGATCCCTTCTAGCACTGACGCAAAAGAGCCACCACTCTTTGCGCCAACCGACATGCCTGCCGAAGTTGAAGATGCAACGCCAGGGCAATCTTCTGTGCTTCCTGCAGCGCTTCGTACGACGATCTTACCTCGTGTTGAGCTCACCAAAAAAGGCCCCACTCTGGTCAAAGAAGACAAAGAGCGTTACCAACGTATTCGTCCTCTTGGTGAAGGTGGTGTGGCCGAGGTCGAGCTGGTCAAAGATAACGATATTAACCGTGAGGTCGCTGTAAAGCGTCTTAAGCGCAAGCTGCACGCTCCCGCAAATGTCGTCCGTTTTGTCGATGAAATTCAGACCGTAGGTTCCTTGGAGCACCCCAACATCGTGCCTATTCACGATGTCGGGATCGATGAAAAAGGACACTACTACTTCGTGATGAAGTATGTGCAAGGTGAGACCCTTGAGGATATCATCACCAAGCTGCGTGCGGGCGATAAGGATTACCACGAGCGTTTTACCTTCTCGTATCGCACACAGATCTTCTTGGAGATCTTGAACGCCGTGGAGTTTGCCCACGCGCAGGGCATTATCCACAGGGACATCAAGCCCGCCAATGTCATGATCGGACCCTTTGGTGAGGTGATGGTGATGGACTGGGGAATCGCCAAGAAGATCCGTACCCCTGAAAAAACAGGGCTCATCGAAGGTGCTTCTGAAGGAACACCGGCGGATACACAGCGGGTGTTCCAGACGCGCAACGACACGTTGATCGGGACGCCTGCTTACATGTCTCCTGAGCAAGCCATCGCCAAAAACGATGAGCTTGATGAACGAAGCGACATCTACAGCCTCTCCGTGTTGTTTTATGAGCTCCTGGCACTCCAACATTACCTCGGTCACAAAAAGACCCTGGAAGAGGTTTTGTTTGGTGTCGTCCAGGAAAAGCCTGTACCACCGATCAATATCAAGAACCCACATCAGGAAACGATCCCGGCTGAGCTTCACCACATTCTGACTCACGGGATGGAGAAGGAGCTGAGCAAGCGCTACAAGACGATCAAAGAGCTGCGCAAAGACATCCAAATGTATCTCGATGGTGAAACAAAAGTCGAGTGTATGGTGACGATGCACAAAAGTATGGGCAACAAATTCGTCAAGTGGATGAACAACAACTTTGTTGCGTATCTGACGACGATGATCTTCTTGTTGATCTTTGTCGTCAGTGGTGGTGTACAGATCGTGAGTTGGATCTTGGGATTACTCGGATAGACATTGTGGGAAGAGGGGAGGCCGTATTTTTCCTGACACGGCCTTATTTGTGTGCCCTGGGGTGGCAGCGGTCGTAGACTTCTTTGAGCCGTGAACGGTTGATGTGAGTGTAGATCTGTGTGGTGGAGATATCTGCGTGTCCAAGGAGGCTTTGGACGGCGCGTAGATCGGCACCGCGTTCGAGCAGATGTGTGGCGAAGGAGTGGCGGATCTTGTGCGGTGAGATGGGGCGTTTGATGCCGCTGGCGCGTGCGTAATTTCGAATGTTTTTCCAAAAAGCCTGTCGGGTGAGTGGACCACCTCTGTTGGTCACAAAGATCACGTCACTGTGTGCGCCTTTGAGGATCTCATCTCGTGCGTCTCGGAGATAGGTGCGGATGCGCTCTACAGCCATATGGCCGAGCGGAACGACACGTTCCTTACTTCCCTTTCCGAAAACGACGACGTAGCCTACGTCGAGGTTGAGATCGGACATACGTAGGTTACAAAGCTCGGAGACACGGACGCCTGTTGCGTAGAGTGTTTCGAGCATTGCGGCGTCACGTACTTTATTAGGGCGAGGGGAGTCACCGCTGTTGGCGAGGGGCTGTGCGAGAATGCTCTCGACCTCTTCGAGGGTGAGATAGTCAGGAAGTTTACGACCTTGACGAGGCATCTCGATCGTCGCGCAGGGATTGCGCATGACCATATCTTCGGCGACAAGGAATTTAAAGAGACCTCGAATGGACACGAGCGCGCGCGCTTGTGAGCGCGCACCAAGGCCTTCTTCTGTCAGGTGCATGAGGTAGTCGAGGACCGTTGACGCGACGACTTTGTCGAGGTCTGCCACTTCTTGTGCGTATAGGTAATTGATGAATCTTCGAATATCTCGTTTGTACGACTCGATACTATGGGCTGCAAGCCCCTTCTCGACTTGGAGATATTGTAGATAAAGTTGGAATTGATTCTCCATAGGTGACCTTCTTTCCCGTCACATGGATGGGTGAAATAGTGTCTTCTCACATTGTTGGATCATCATGGGCAAAGACGACGCGTTTGTCAAAATACTCAAGGTTTTCGAGCGCGCGTGGTGGGCTTTTTCTTTTTTCTTTGACAACCGAGCGTTCGGAGAAAGAAAGTGGTCTTGTAAAGTGAGCGGAAGTCTTTGTCTTTGCAAGCCAATGTGCGAAAGGACTCGTCTCGTTTGATGGCTCGTTTGAGTGTCGCGAGGGCCTGCTGTGTCTTGCCGCGCAAAGCGAGGGTGCAGGCGAGGTTATAGAAGCCATCACCGTAGTTTGGGTCGAGCTTTGTCGCGCGCTCGAAGGAGCGGGCTGCTTTCGCAAATTGTTTTTTGTCGTGCAGTCTGTAGCCGTGTGTGTTCCATAGACGCGCGGCTTCTTTGTGAAGGGAGAAAAAGAAGCTGTACGTCGAGCGCGGACTCCCTGGGCGTTGGTTGTCATGTTCGATATGCACAAAGCATCGTTCTTGCCGGCAAGAGAGGGCTCGTATGCGCGCGCGCTGTGGCGACGGGATGGTGTGTTTGATCACGCGCTTTGCGCGCTCATCGAGCGTTTGCAACAAAAGCACAGCGCGAACACCTGATGCGTACTTTTCCTGATAGCGCAAAGTTACGCGTACATCGTGTCGAAGCCGAAGAGTTTGTTGGAATTGTCGCAGTGGGATATCCTTTGTGGGGGAGACTGGACGCCATGCTTTCGGAGGTTTACTCAGCTTGGGTTGGATGTGTGTCACAAAGAGTTGTGTGCTGAGTGTGTAAAGTTGTCGTTCGACGTCTTTTTGGCGCTGAATGTATGCGTTGGCGAGTTGTTGCACTCGTGGCGCTTGGTGAGTGTGTTGGTGTAAAAGGGTTTGTCGCTTCCACAATCGCAGTTGTAGAGAGGGCGGAGCATCTGGTGCGGAGATCAGATCAACCTCCAAGCGTGTGTGTTGTGTGGGGGACCATCCGACAAGACGCCTGATGTGTAACGCCTGATCTGTTATACAACCAAGCAAAGAGCTTGAGAGAAGACACAGCCACAAACCTCCGAGGAGGATTGCGTGTGGGAGAATTTTTTTCGGCATTTTTCCGCGATCCGCTTTTTTTCCTATAGGTGCTTTGCTATGTTAACATAAGCAGGGTCACAAAGTGATTCAACGCACCGGAGACATATGGGGTGCGATGAAGACCACTCTCCAAAACGGAGAGCAGTCTGCTGTGATGTCTCAAAGTGATCTTTCAGTGTAACACATCTTCTTTATCGGCGAGGCAGTGAGATGACAGGAGCGCTCTGTCATATCAAGCGTGCGATGCGTGGCTTGTTTAGTTTGCTTTTTTTGGCAGGTATGCTTGTGTGTATGGGATGTCCATCTAAGGTGGTGATCATCCCGAAGGGACAGGCTGGAAAGCAAGTTCAGACGCTGGAGCTTCAGAACGCGCGCCGACGCGCAAAGCGCGTGAAGGTCCGCTCACACTCCAACAGCGCTCGCGCGTATAGTCATTATCTTCGTGGAAGACTCCTGGCACTTGAAGGAAAGCACACACAAGCCACGCGCTACTTCAAGATGGCCCTGGTCTACGATCCAACCTCTGCGTTCTTGTTCTTCTGTATCGCACGACAACATTACCGCAAAAAATCCTGGCGTCACACGGTCTTTTGGGCCAAGCGCTCCTTGAAGCAAAACAAGCACTACGCGCCTGCATTGCATTTGTTGGGCCTCGCGTATTGGAAGCAGAGGCGTGTACACCACGCGCTTCGCTCGCTCAAAGCTGCCGTACAGTACGCGCCGACGTTTCTGCGCGCCTATCTCGCTCTTGATGATGTGTTACGTGCGATTCGAACGCCTCTTCGCGTACGTGAAA
>CEUF01125283.1_pt1 | contig 16346 bp, 23 predicted proteins | sample 531461 | NCBI WGS metagenome assembly CEUF01 (sample SAMEA2623350, study PRJEB7988) | marine metagenome | biome: marine biome (ENVO:00000447); feature: surface water layer (ENVO:00002042); material: "saline water (ENVO:00002010), including plankton (ENVO:xxxxxxxx)" | depth 5 m | reverse complement strand
GTATTAATATCGTATGTACCTGCGTCAAGTGTCGCTGCTGCTGTACCACTTGGTGCAGTTAGCTTACCGAAGTGATCGTCTGCTGATGCCACTTTGATATTGTTACCACTTACACTGTAAGTACTACCTATTCTTGTACTCTGTGTTGCTGCCCCATCTACAGTTAACTGTGTACTGGTTGTCAATCTATGAACTAGATCGGCATTCGCAGCCGTAGGCAACAACATTCCCATACCAAGAAGTAAAACTAATTTCTTCATTGTTCTCCATTGGAAATATCCTAGCTCTATTTATCAAAAAAATAACTGTTCACCAGGTACATATACGGATACCCCCCGTAACGTTGCGGTTTATACCATATACAGCGTTTGGGAACCCTGCTATAAATATATGTGGATGCCGAAAGGATCCACAATCAAACAAACTCGCTTACAAAGGAGACTATTATGACAAATTTAGCAAGATATCGTGCAGCTGATCTACCTGCCTTGATGGATAAGATCAACAAGTATGGTATAGGACTCGACAGTTACTTCGATCAGTTCTTTTCCTACAATGAGAACAGTAACTACCCACCCTATAACCTAATCCATCTGAATAATCACGAAAGTAGATTAGAAGTAGCACTAGCAGGATTTAAAAAGGAAGAAGTTAAAGTCTACACAGAGTATGGTAAACTCTATGTGTCAGCAGAGGTAGAAGATAAGAAGGAAGAGGGAGAATTCATGCATCGTGGTCTTGCCAAGAGATCTTTCACTAGAATGTGGCAGATGTCTGAAGATGTAGAGATCAAACATGTTGACTTTGATAACGGATTACTTAACGTATTGTTAGGAAAGATCGTTCCAGAACACCATGCTCGTAAAGATTACCTCTAAATAGAAACAGTTACAATCTTCCCTATGGGTAAGATAATGAGTCACCCTCTATGGATGCTACCAGTCATAGTTCTTGGCAGTCTAGCAATGATAGAGGGTATTCATACAGGTGCACACCTGCACATGAAAATAGATGCTGATGCATACTGTAGAAACAACGCTGAATGGGTAGAATCAAATACATCTGTTGATGATTATTGACATATACATACTATTATGTTACTATAAACCCTAGCAGAGAAGAACAAATGAGAGCTTCAGATATCGATCTACAAATAGATCCTAAACCTACTCCTGTACCTAACCCTGTTGGGTCGGAAGTTCATCTGACTCCTGGATTATATCCAGAGGGAAGTGATGGAAGCACATTTAATATTGAGTACTCAGATCCACAGCACGTTCAGATTATTGATGCTGTTACTGAACTGAATACTAAACTGGATCATGTTCTAGAACATCTCCATACAATAGAATCAATGGCACATCCAAAACCTACTGGGGCAACTCAGCAGAGGAATGAGGATAGATTAACTGCTCTTGAGAAAGAAGTAGGAATCTAAGGTACTATATAATATAACAACTGAAGAGACCCCAGAGGTCTCTTTTTGTTTGGGAATAACACTATGAACATGTATGTAAACCTGTGCCATCGGTACAATGAGAAGGCAGAAACCCTAACTGTGGACATACCACCTGAGTATACTGAAGAGTTTATGCAGATGGTACACATCCTCGCAGAGGAAAAGAATATCTCTGCAAGAAGATCCTTTACTGACTTAGTAAAGACAACATTTAATCAACTAATGGAGAAAGACTATGAGCGTAAGGGTCGTAAGAATGCAAAACGGAGAGGACGTTATAGCTGACGTTAAGGAGATGCGTAATCAAGATGGTACACCTCTTGCTTACAAGTTAGACTTTGCCTATGCACTTACGCTACAACCTAACAAATCAATGCTATTAGAAGAAGGTGAGTCCATGTCCATGGATAACTTGGACGTTGAGTTCCAAACCTATGTGCCACTTTCTAAACATTCATATATCATGGTACCGATACCCTCGGTTGCATTAATATATGAACCACATGACAACCTTCTGTCCAAATATAATGAACTACTAGAAGAAAATGCTAAAGATACTGATACTACAATCAAACCCCCTGATACACCTGATGGGAATGATGACAGAGTTGGATGAAGAACCATCTATTCTGATAGAAAATTGCATGATGATCACTAAGGAAGGTGCAGTAGAGAAGTATCCTTTGCATACGGATCAACGTGACTTGTTCTTGACAAGTGACAATGTTTTTACTATAATTGATCCATCTCCTGAAATAGCGGAGAAGTACAGAGCACTTACTTAATGGGTTTTTATACAGACGTATTACTTCTTGGTGATGATATCCTTTACCGAGGGTATGAAGATGGTGATGCCATCACTTATCGTGAGAAGATCAGACCCCTGTTATATTTTGTACCTCAGGATCAAACCAAGAAGTCAAAATATAAAACTCTAGATGGTCGGTATGCTCATCCCAAAAGGTTCGATGGAGCTAGGGATGCTCGTTCTTTTATTGAGAAGTACGAGAATGTGGAAGGTCTAGAGGTGCATGGGTATGATAGATTTGTATATCAATTCATAGCAGATAAATTTCCTGATGAGATTGATTTCGATATGGATCTGATGAAGATCTATACGATTGACATCGAGGTCGCATGTGATAATGGATTCCCTTCTGTAGAGGAGTGTCGTGAAGAGATGCTTTGTATTACGATGAAGAATCTCATCACCAAGAAGATTACTACTTGGGGTACTCGTGAGTTCCAAGGGGAACATGAGTACAGGTTATTTAATACGGAATCAGAGTTGTTAGAGGACTTCCTACAGTGGTGGGTCTCTGAAACTCCTGATGTCATTACTGGATGGAACTGCAACTTGTATGATATTCCATACATTTGTCGCAGGGTCGAGCGTGTGTTAGGTGAGAAGTGGAAGAAGTCTCTGTCTCCGTGGAACAGAGTATTGGATCGAGAGATAGTTATCAGGGGTCGTAAGCAACTTGCATATGATATTGCAGGTGTTACGGTCCTTGACTATCTTGATTTGTATCAGAAGTTTACTTATTCAGCACAAGAGTCATATAGACTAGACCATATTGCATTCGTAGAACTGGGAGAGAACAAACTAGATCACTCTGAGTTTGAGAACTTTAAAGCATTCTATACAAATGATTGGCAGAAGTTCGTAGAATATAATATTCATGACGTGGAACTTGTTGACCAGTTGGAAGGCAAGATGAAACTGATTGAGTTAGCATTGTCCTTAGCATATGACGCTAAGGTTAACTTGTCTGATGTGTATTCACAGGTGCGAATGTGGGACACATTAATATACAACGATCTTAAAAAGAGAAACGTTGTTGTGCCACCGAAAAGAGGAGAACGTAAGAATGAACAATACGCAGGTGCCTACGTCAAGGAACCTAAACCAGGTATGTACGATTGGGTCGTCAGTTTTGATCTCAATAGTCTGTACCCTCATCTCATCATGCAGTACAACATTAGCCCAGAAACCTTGGTGGATAGAAGACATCCATCCGCATCTGTGGAAGGATTGCTCTCTAGAGAAGTACAAGTCTCTGGAGATTTTGCAGTGTGTGCCAATGGAGCACAATATAGAAGGGACATCCACGGTTTTCTTCCCGAAATAATGCAAAGGATCTACGATGAACGTACGATCTATAAGAAGAAGATGATACAAGCGAAGAAGGACTATGAAAGTTCTCCTTCCGATAAACTTAGGAAAGATATTTCTAAGTTTAATAACATCCAGATGGCAAGAAAGATCCAACTTAACTCTGCCTATGGTGCTATTGGTAACCAATACTTTAGGTATTATAATCTTGCTAATGCTGAAGCAATCACATTATCAGGACAGGTCTCTATCAGATGGATAGAGAACAAGATGAATGCTTACCTCAACAAATTATTAAAGACAGATGATTACGATTACGTTATTGCTAGTGATACTGATAGCATTTACTTACACCTTGGTCCTTTGGTGGAGAAGGTATTCCAGAGCAGAGAGAAAAGCGATCAGAGCATACTTAGGTTCCTTGAGAAGGTGTGTGACGTGGAATTTGAGAAGTATATTCAGAATTCTTACGAAGAACTGGCCACCTATGTAAACGCATACTCTCAGAAGATGGTCATGAAGAGGGAGAACATTGCTAACAAAGGTATATGGACTGCCAAGAAACGATACATCTTAAATGTATGGAATAGTGAGGGTGTTCAGTATGCTGAACCTAAACTAAAGATGATGGGTATCGAAGCAGTTAAGTCTTCTACACCTATGCCATGCAGAGGTGCTATTAAAAAAGCACTTGAGTTGGTTATGACCAGTGATGAATCTGATGTACAGAAATTCATTTCACAATTCAGAAAGAAGTTTGAGTCTATGCCACTAGAGGATATATCATTCCCTCGTAGTTGCAACAACTTAGAAAAGTTCACATCAACCAAGGACATATATGGTAAGGGATGTCCTATCCATGTTCGTGGATCTCTACTTTATAATCATTATGTAAAGAAGCATAAGATCCAAAACAAATTTCCATTCATCCAAGAGGGTGAGAAGATCAAGTATCTATACCTTAGGAAACCCAACCGCATAGGAGAGAATGTTATTTCATTCTTCCAAACATTGCCTAAGGAATTCGAGCTTGACGGATCAGTGGATTATGAAGTACAATTTGACAAGAGTTTCTTGTCACCTGTCAAGGTTATCCTTGATGCTATAGGTTGGGCACCAGAAAAACAAGTTACATTGGAGCATATTTTCGGATGACAAGTTCATTTTTGCAGGACATTGCAGGAGAGATAGGTAATGAATACGCTAGTATCGTTAGTGATGGTGTCGCTTCTGGTGACACAAATAATTTTATCGACACGGGCAGTTACCTCTTTAACGCTCTTGTCTCAGGAAGCATCAAAGGAGGTGTTCCAGGGAACAAGATCACAGCTCTCGCAGGTGAGTCGAGTACAGGCAAAACTTATTTTTGTCTTGGGATTGTACAGTCTTTCCTCAACGACCATAGTGATGGTGGGGTTATTTACTTTGAGTCTGAGAGTGCTATAAGTAAAGAAATGATTGAGAGTCGTGGTATCGATTCTAATCGTATGATGATCGTACCTGTTGTAACTGTACAGGAGTTTCGTCAGCAAGCAATTAAGATTATTGATAAGTATCTGGCACAGAAAGAAGAAGAACGTAAACCATTGATGTTTGTGTTGGATAGTCTTGGTATGTTATCTACCAGTAAAGAAGTAGAAGATACTGAAGCAGGTAAAGATACTCGTGACATGACTAGAGCACAGGTTGTTAAGTCTATCTTCAGAGTTCTTACTCTCAAATTAGGTAAAGCAAACGTACCTATGATTGTTACTAACCATACCTATGATGTAGTGGGTGCTTATGTACCTATGAAAGAGATGGGTGGTGGTAGTGGTCTTAAGTATGCAGCATCTACTATCATATACCTTAGCAAATCTAAAGAGAAAGATGGTAAGGATGTGATCGGTAACATTATCAAATGTGAGACTAAGAAGTCTAGGTTCACCAAAGAGAATGCTAAGATAGAATCAAGACTATTCTATGATGAGAGAGGACTTGATAAGTATTATGGTCTTCTTGAGTTAGGAGAGAAACACGGAGTGTTTACAAGAATAGGTAACAGATATAAGATGGGAGAATCTAATCTATATCCTAAACAGATCTTGAGTAACCCAGAGAAATATTTTACACCCGAAGTTCTACAGGCATTAGATGAAGTCGCTGCTAAGGAGTTCGGATATGGATCTTAAAGATTATGTCAGACACTATCCTCTGGCATTAGATCCTAGTCTTTGTCGTAATATTATTGATCTAGGAAAGAAAACTGAACTAGAAAGGTGGGAGCAGAAGGGTAGACCTCAATGGAATATGTTTAACATTACCCATGAGATAGAGAAAGAAAATCCTAAGGATGAATGGGTCAAGATTCATCAACAATTAATCCAATACATTAAACGTCTCTCTGAGATCTATATGGCAGAGGTTAATTGTAAGGACTTCTGGCCAATAGAAAATTCATTTGAGCAAATTAAACTCAAGCACTATGATAAAGAAAAGAATGATAGGTTTGATCTACATGTGGATGTAGGTAACCATGATAGTGCTAGAAGATTCCTTGCCTTGTTCTTTTATCTTAATGATGTTGACAAAGGTGGAGAAACATGCTTTCATAATATAGATTACAGCGTCCAACCAAAGGAGGGTAGTGCCTTAGTATTCCCTCCTTCATGGATGTTCCCTCACTCAGGAAAAGCACCCCTGTCTCATGACAAGTGGGTGGTCAGCACTTATTTACACTACCTCTAATGCAAAAGATCGAAGAGATCACCCTCAGTAAACTCATCCTTGATGAGAATTATTGTAGGCAAGTCATGCCTTTTCTTAAGGATGATTATTTTGACACCATTAATAATAAGGTTTTGTTTACTGCTGTACAGGAGTATGTACAGGAGTTCTCTGCAATGCCTGAACCTCAGGCACTTAAGATTGAGGTAGAAAAGAGGAGAGATATAAGTGAAGAAATCATTAAGGAGATCGAAGATTTCCTAGATAATAGGATTGATAGAGATCATTATAATAAAGATTGGTTATTAGATACAACAGAAAAGTGGTGTAAGGAACGTGCTATCTACCTTGCTCTCATGGATAGTATTAAGATTGCTGATGGTCAGGATAAGACACAAAGTAAGGATGCTATTCCACATATCATGTCGGAAGCATTAGGTACAAGTTTTGATGACACAGTTGGACACGATTATATTAGAGACGCAGACGAAAGATACGATTTCTACCACACCATTGAGGAAAAGATTCCGTTCGATCTGGAACTCCTCAACAAGATTACAAAAGGTGGTCTTCCTAACAAGACTCTCAACATTGCTCTTGCAGGTACTGGTGTGGGTAAGTCTTTGTTTATGTGCCATTGTGCTAGCTCTAGTTTACTCCAAGGTAAGAACGTTCTCTATATTACTTTGGAGATGGCTGAAGAGAAGATTGCAGAAAGGATAGATGCTAACTTACTTAATGTACCTATCCAACAACTCCAAGATCCACTCTTTAGTAAGGCACAATTTAGGACTAAGATAGACAAGCTAAATAAAAAGACACAAGGCAGACTTATCATTAAGGAATACCCAACTGCATCTGCTCATGTCGGTCACTTTAAGTCACTGATCAATGAGTTAGCAATGAAGAAAGGGTTTAGTCCTGATATTATATTCATAGATTACCTTAATATATGTTCGTCATCTCGTTATAAAAATACAATTGTTAATTCTTACACGTTCGTTAAAGCAATTGCTGAGGAACTTAGGGGTCTTGCGGTGGAAGCGAATGTCCCAATCGTCTCAGCTACTCAGACTACTCGTTCTGGATATGGTAGTTCTGACGTGGATCTTACTGACACCAGTGAATCCTTTGGTCTCCCTGCTACTGCTGACCTCATGTTTGCTCTTATTAGTACAGAGGAGCTCGAGGGAGTAAATCAAATAATGGTTAAACAATTAAAGAACCGTTATAATGATCCAACAGTTCACAAAAGATTTGTCATAGGTATTGACAGATCAAAGATGAAGCTGTATGATTGTGAACAGCAGCAACTTACCGACTCAGGTAGTGAAGAAGAGGTCTTAGAGATTGCCAAGACCGCAACCAAATTCGATTCATTTAAAATATGAGCAAGAAGCACTCCCACGGTCATGGACATGACCACGACCACGAAAATGAAGTACCTGGTCCTGTACCCTTTGACCCTGCATCAACTGACAATGCACAGAAAGTAGCAGAGGAAATGAATAACTCTGCACAAGATGCCAAAGATGATATGGCAGAAGGTGCTAAGAAAATTGCAGATGAAACACCTAAAACTCCAGAAGATTTTATTAAACAGAAAGGGTTTACTGCATGGCAAGCAGCAGAGAAAATTAGAAGCGATGAAAAGAAGAAGAAGGACAAGACTAAGTTTCAGATAGACTTAGACAAGTACATGGACTTCCAAGACAAGACTTGTTCTGATGCTAGTAAAGATAAGATACAATACATTGATAGGTTGAGACAACTATCTGAACAGGGATGTGACATTGCTCGTTTAGATACTGCATCTCAAGGACTAACTGCTGAAGCAGGTGAGTTCTGTGAGATCGTTAAGAAGTTAAAGTACCAAGGGAAACCTTGGAACGATGCTAACAAAGAGCATCTTATCAAAGAGTTAGGTGATGTACTATGGTATGCTGCGTGTGCAGCAAGGGCACTTGACATCCGTTTGGATGAAGTGTTCTATACTAACTCACTTAAACTTGCTGCTAGATATCCTGGTGGTGAGTTCTCAATCGAAGAATCAGAAAATCGTAAGGAGGGAGACATTTGATTTATGTGATGGGTGCACTCGCTACCATCGTACTAATCTTCGTAATATATACAATGTATAAGTACTGGGTATGAGGAGTGAAGCGTGGAAGGTCTGGAAGTATGCTTTAGGTTCCTTCCAAGATGAAACCACAAAGAAGTATGATGATATTATCTGCATCATCAGAACTTTTATTTTTATACAGTTAGTAATTACTAACTGTTTTATTATCGCAGGTAACATTCGACATTGGAACGACAATCATGGCACTGAGTCAACAAGTAGAAGAATCATTAAGAGAGGCACAGGAAGACCTTCGGAATGCACTATCCTTTTCTTCGAGGACGGAACCCCCGTATGTGAATAAGCATATAGCAAACATTCTTGCAGAGATCGAGAACCTAGTACAGGTTACCGAACTTGTAGAAAACATAGATGAGGTAAGGCATGGACTTAAAGGTAACCAATGAAGAGTTTGATACTATTATAATGAACCTTTGGATGCACCGTAAGAGTGATAGAAAAACCAAAGAGTTATATAATAGACTGAAAACTGAGCAGAAGGATCCTGAGTCAACATACACACCATCATATTATCAATAAATAGAGGGGTAATACCCTCTTTTTTCGTGGCTACTCTTAAGTCTAAAACTTCTGACAAGCAGATGACAGGATACCAAAAGTATATCCAGAACAATCCTGCGTGGGCAGAAATAGAATTAAAAATAGATAGACAAACTACTTTCCACGAGTCTAGGTTCTTTAAAGAGAACAAGACAGATACTTGGAATCCATTACCTTCCGATACAACGTTAAGGATACTGGAAAATCGTTTAGATATGGTAGGTAGATTAGAAGTTCTTAAGTGTAGAGCAGATGGAAAGGTTGGGTATATTCCTATCAATAGGATTAGGAAACCACAGGCAGGTGCTGACGTTCTGAGTTCACAGAGGTTGGCAATGGAACAACTTGGTAATTTATTACAGAGATTTGTTAGAGCAACTGGTCCTATAACTATATGTCTGAACAACGGACATAAGTTTCCTAATTGTTATGATGTGGAGGAGGTATCAACTCGTATCAATGGTAGGGATGCTAAGTCCGACTTTAATATTGTTGATCCTGATGGTAAGCCAGTTCTATTCATATCACATAAGAAGACAGGATCTGCTAGTGACTATCAGCAGTATGGTGGTGTCTCTCCTACATCTGGTAGTAGGGCAAATAGAAGGTTGATTTATGATCACACAGAGGTGCAAAGATTTATGAGAGAGTTGTCTAAACCAGAGCATCATAATGGTGTAAGACTTATTGGACCACGATGGGCCAAAGTACAAGATGTCACACTGGCAGCCCAATCCTGCTTTGGTCCCGACTATAATAGTGGTACGTTTGGTGACGACAATGTACACATCATTGGACAAGGTGAACCAGAACTCACATGGAAAGGGGAAGAAATATGTTACACTCTAACCTTTTCTAGTCACATGTCATACTGGACTAACCCTCAAGCACTTATGGAACACCCAGACTACGCACCATATCTCTGTGCTACATATAGAGCAGGACGTGGATGGGATACTGCGGATGTTGTAGATGAAGATGGTACTACCATAGAAGATGGTCAACGATATGATGGTGCTCGTCTTGGGATATATCCTTGGGCATTTATTAGAAACCGTGGAGGAAATCAAGAAGTATAATGGCAAAGAACACACACTTAGAACATCTGGAAGATGAACTTATTAATAATGGGTATGCAGGTGGTCTTAATGCAATAAAATTTTTAGAGTCCCTTCGTGACATGCTAGGGACACAGGTTACAGGTACTAGGATCACAACTAAATGGGACGGTGCACCTGCTATTGTATGTGGTACTGATCCAGAGTCAGGATTATTCTTTGTAGGAACTAAGTCTGCATTTAATAAGATACCTAAGATAGCATCATCAGATGCTGAGGTTGACTATCACTATCCTGGTCCTATTAATGGCATCCTAAAGACATGTCTAGAGCAACTTAAGAAACTACCTATCCAAGGTGTACTACAAGGTGATCTACTATACACATCCACACCTGGTCTAGCCAAGATGGGTGGTATTAATGGATATAAATTTAGACCTAATACTATTACATACTTTGCACAAGAAGGTAGTGAACTAGGTAATAAGGTTGCTGCATCTAAGTTAGGTATAGTATTTCATACAACATATGCAGGAGCAACTATGGGAGAGATGTCAGCATCCTTTGGTGCAAATGTAGCAGGACTACAAGGTGTACCTGACGTAGCAGTATTATCTTCAGACTTCCAGACTACAGGTAAGGAGGTTACTCTAACTGCTATGGAGAAAGCAGCAGTTAATAAGAATATAAATTCTGCTAAGACTAGCATGACTAAGGGTAGAAACTTTCTTGACCTCTTAGGTGGTAAGAAACCATTCGAATACACTGCAATGTTTAAGATGTACTTTAACCAAGTAGTTCGTAGTGGTAACGTTCCATCATCCTCTGCTGTTATGCTTAGGGGGTTTGTTGACTTTGTGTCAGGACGCTTTGACATGGAAATAGCGAAGAAAAAGACCGAGAAAGCAAAGAAACAATGGCAAGAAAAGAAACGACAAACTATTTCATACCTAAATAGTAACAAAACTGCCATACATAGTGCTATGAATGCCTTTACTGCATTGATGACTGCTAAAAACATCATCATCGGCAGACTACAAAAGGTTAAAGGCATTGGTACGTTTATAGAGGATGAAGATGGGTACCGAGTAACAAGTCCTGAGGGATTCGTTGCTATTAAAAACGGTACTGCTATGAAACTGGTCGATAGATTAGAGTTCAGTCGTGCTAACTTCACCGTTGCAAAAAATTGGGGATAAATGTTAACATTTCACGTCTTTATAACTGAAGCATACGATGCTACCAAGAAAACCAATCCGAAAGCCAAACCTGCAGGTAATGGTAAAGCGGATAGGATGGCTGCAGACAAACACGTTGCTATAACCTTCGGTAGATTTAATCCACCACACGCAGGTCATGGTAAGATGCTTGATGCTGTGCAGAAAGCAGGTGGTGACTCTGGTAACTACAGGATCTATCCTAGTAGGACACAGGATCATAAGAAGAACCCTCTAAGTGCTGATCAAAAGGTTGATCACATGCGTAAGATGTTTAAGAATCATAAGGATAAGATCCAAAATTCTGAACAGCATAGAAATATATTTGATATCCTTCGTGACCTCAATGATGAGGGGCATGAGCATGTCACTATGGTAGTAGGTGATGACCGTGTAAAAGAATTTCAGAAGTTAACTGACAAGTATAACGGTAAGCACTATAACTTTAAGAGTATTAATATAAAGTCTGGAGGAGCAAGAAACAAAGACTCCGAAGACCCTGTAGAAAGACTTTCAGCATCAGATCAGAGGAAACATGCGTCAGGTGATGACCATGATAATTTCCATCTAGGTATGCCTAAAGGTTTTAGTAAGGCACACTCTCTAAAATTGATGGCAGATGTTAAAGCAGGTATGACACCACCTGAGAAACTCAAGAAGGCAAAAGCCAAGCAAGAGAAAGCAAAAACAGAGTCATGGTTGTTTGCACCTAAACTTAACCAAGAAGAATTGAGAGAACACTACATCGAAGAAGAGATCTTTGAGGTAGGTACATTAGTAGAGTATGATGACACTGGTATTCGTGGTACTATTGTTCATCGTGGTAGTAACTATGTCATCCTTAAGGATGAGCATGGTGATGAATTCCGCACATGGCTGCATCATGTAACAGAAGTTACAGATGCTAGTAAGAACAGGAAGGATCAATCAAACTTCTCTGCTGATGATGGATCAGGAAATGATTGGAAAGTTGGTACAGATAAATATCGTCAAGCAGTACAGGATATGACTCCTGGACAAGCAACAACTAAGTTCGGAGTTAAGTTTTCCGACTTTAGAAAGGTTGCAACACCTAAATAATAGTTACGGACTACAATAAAACAATGGCAACTGACATTAAAGTATCTGCTGAACTCATGGGGTATACCCTTGATGAACAGATGACAATCCTAAAGCACGTTGATAGAGAGTCACAAGCTCCCTCAAAACGTATGCAGGAAACAGTTGATAAGATCATCAAGATTATAGATGAGGCACCTCTCCAAGATACCTTCGAAGGGTATGGTGGATTTCCTATCGAGAAAGAATTGATCGATAAGAACAAGCGTATCTCACCTGATGATCGTAACATCGGTAGAGTTATCTCACCTGGTGGACAATCAATGGTTATCACTGGTCGTAAATCTGATGGTCGTTACATTGTAGTAGGTAAGAAAGGAGAGAAGACTGCTAAGTATGCAGAAGACATAGGTGTACAAGGTCCTAAGGAGTCTGTTGATATAGATGACTTACATAGATCTATGTTAGAAGCTATGACAGTTACTAACGCTGATAAGAAAGGCAACACCAAAGCATACCAGAATTATAAGAAAGGTATGAAGAAGAAAGATGGCACCCCAATGTATAAGGCTGCCGATCATATGAAAGAAGACACAATCACAGAAATCTCTGCTGACCTCGCACTAAAAGCATCCAAGAAGGCTGAAGTGGAAAGAGGTAAGGCAGCAGTAGCAGGTGATAAAGAGAAGGCTAAGAAGAAACTACAACAGTCTGCTCGTTTATACTCTGCTCAGAAAAAGAAAAGGCTTGGTGAAGAGACTATCGATGATCTTATCGAAAGATACATCGACCTAGATGATGCATACATCGATGAGATTAGTTTCGAAGAACTCGAAACATTATTTGTAGAAGCATTAGAAGAGTTGGATGAAGGTTCACTTAACGAAGCACTCGAAGCTATAGATGGCATAGAGTTGTTAACAGAAGCACCATCAAAGCATTCAGCATTCCCTAATGTTGCAGTACAAGCACCAAAGAAAGAAAAACCAAGAGATGCAGGTGCCATTGCTCGTAAGACATTACAAGACAAGAAACCTAGCAGCAACAACTCTGGTCCTTCTCGTGCAGAGAAAGTGAAGTCAGCACTTAAGAGTGCAGGTTCAGCTGTTAAGAAGGGGTTAAAGAAAGTACCATATCAAGCAGGTAAAGCTGCAGGTACAGCAGTTAACGTTGCTAGTAAGGTGGGTAGTGCTGCTAAGAAAGCTGGATCAGACTTTAAGTCTGGATATAAAGATGCTCGTGCATCTGCTACTAAGAAGAAGTCCAGTGTTTCTACATCATCTAGTTCTAGTACAGACGGAAAACCTAGTGTAACTGGTAACAGTTATGTCTCAGGTTCAGGTCGTAGTGGAGGTTCTAGTTCCTCTAGTTCATCTAGTTCTAGTAGTTCATCATCTGGTTCCTCAGGTGGTGGTTTAAAAGCTGGTATCAAGAAAGTCGTTGGCAAGATTGCCCGTAGTGTTTCTCGTGGTTCCCGTAATGTTGCAAGACGTATGGGAGAGAGTTATGATTGGCGTAAAGAAATGGGGGTTCAGTAATGACATCCAAAGCTCAACAAACACTATTAAATAAGAATGATCGTCGTGACAAGGACAGTCAACATCCTGCTATGAAGGGCGGGACCAAAGTCAAAAAAGGTATCACTATTAATCCTAAGAAGGAGGATCTTATGCAAGAAAAATTAGATCCCGTCGGTAAAGAAGATTCTGACATCAACAACGACGGTAAACACAATCAAAAAGATGACAAGTATCTTAAGTATAGAAGAAAGGTACGCTCTTCAGTCATCAAGAGAAGAGATAAGTTACAGAAAGAAGCACTCGCACTAGCAAAGTCTCGTGTCCCTGATGGATATGATGCTAGAGTTGATATCGAAAGCATCGAACCAATCGAAGAGGTTGCAGTAACAGGTGCTGCTCTACCTGCATCTGTAGGTGCTACTGCTCACAGTAAGACTAGCAAAGCAAAGGAGAATCTTAAGAAGAAGATGCTCCAAGCAACTGCTGAGTATGATAAGAAAAAGAAAGAGGCAAGAAGATGACATCGCTCCTAGAGTGGGATAACGATGCTGCTGCAGATAGGCTTAAATCCTACGCAATAGAAAAAGAAAAGGCAAAAGAAACCAAGTATAAATCCAAGTACGGTAAGAAAAGGTACAAGGAATTTATGGCTAAGGATGCTGATGCCAAAGAGAAACAGAAGAATGCTATCAGGAACCCCAAAGGTGTAAGAGCATTACACAAAGGCAAGTGGGGTTACATGAAGAACCGTAAATTTACAGCAGATAAGTAATGACATACAAGGCACCAGACAAAGTACCATACGATGAATGGTTTGACCTAAACTATAAGTACATACCAGGAAAGACTAAGCATCCGTATGATTCTTGGCCAGTAGCAACCTTACATGAGAAGATGTATCAGTTAAGTATTGCCACACGAGATAAAATGATGGGGTCGGAAGCCTATATAGATTAGTTAACTAAGTTATTATCATGTTAGGTTTTTTACTTCCAATCGCATCAAAAATCATATCAGATGCAGTAGATAAGATCCCCGATGACGCAGAGCTCGGAGAAAAATTAATAGATATCTGCCTTAAGATCATAGGCAAAGCAGTCAAACTTACTAAGACTGATGCTGATGACAAGTTGTTTGCTCAAGTTGAGAAAGCAATTAAGGCTCGCTAAATTATAAATAAATAATAGGATACCAACAACTTTAAGAGGAATTACAATGTCTGTCGTAGGAAAAATTGACGCAGCTGCATTCTCTAACACAATTGGAGTCACTAATGGTGATGCTACTGTGTCTAAGAATGCGGGAGATAGCGTTACCGTGGGTGACGTGCTAGAGATTAGTAGCGTTGCTTATATCGTTAAGCAAGTAACAAGTACAACTAGCATAGAACTACATAAGAACTATGCAGGTAGTACAGCAACTGTTGCTGCTGCTAGTGTAATCAAAAGGACACCGCCAAAGGCAGTGGCTGAGTACGTTATACTTGGAGGAGACTCTAACTCCTACGAATTGGTATTTGTAGATACAACTGAAGATAGCATCGCATCTAACAAGACTCGTGGTATCTCAGGTCCAGGATGGTGGCAGTATCGTACATACCAAACACACAATGGTGACACCAAGCATAAAGCTGAGTGCATCGTACCTCTTAAAGTTGCAGCTGGAACTTCTGGTGATCTTGATGACGATACAATCGCAGCAGATGTACTAGAAACTATCACAGTTGGTACACAACCTGCTAACTCCACCTCATCTTCTGGTGCAGGAACATTCGTTGCTGCCTTCACAGTCGATCAGTCTGGTACAAAGCAGTACAAGTGGCAAAGACAGACAGCTACAGCTACTACACGTTGGGTTGATATCACTGCAAACCTTGACACTGGTATCACATATGCTGACTTCACTACAGCAACACTTGCTTATAGTGGACTAGCAGGTACTACACTTAACGGTTACAAGTATCGTTGTGTTCTAAACACAAGTAAAGGTGCTGAACAGAAGTACACCAACGGAGCTGCTACTCTAACCTTCGGTAGCTAAATAAAACCGAACCATATTATAAGTAATGCGATTTGATCATCTAGATGAGAAGAATCATTTGATGTTCGCAATCAAGTACTACGAGAATCCACAGTCTGTGACTGTGGATGACTTTCTAGAAGATATGAAAAAGTTTAAGTACCTTAAGAGGTTACTTAAGCGTTATCTAAAGACAGGAGTACTGCGTACCACATTGATTCTGAATCACTTAATAGTTTTGTTTAATGTATTTGGTGAAGGTACCCTACCTTTATTAATGTACAAACTTGAGAGGGAATATTACTCCTCTGTTAAAACATTTTTGATATACCTCAGCAGGTATCCCGAAGATGGTAATGAAGGAGTCCTAGAGAATGTACCACTTGATGAAACTATCTACGACACCCTAAGGAAATTGTGATTAACGAAGATGCCCCAACAATGAGTGCAGGTACTGGTGGATTCTCTGGATCTGCTAATGCCAGTGGTCCTGTGGCAGGTTTTGATCC
>CEUF01000277.1_pt1 | contig 16357 bp, 12 predicted proteins | sample 531461 | NCBI WGS metagenome assembly CEUF01 (sample SAMEA2623350, study PRJEB7988) | marine metagenome | biome: marine biome (ENVO:00000447); feature: surface water layer (ENVO:00002042); material: "saline water (ENVO:00002010), including plankton (ENVO:xxxxxxxx)" | depth 5 m | reverse complement strand
GCAAGAGGACTCGGAACTATTGCTGATTACGGTGAACTTGAGGAGATGAGAACCCAGCCCACCGACATACACGTGCACGATACCAACGAATTCACCGATAATTTTGGCTGGTCAGACGATGGTATTGTCCCGACAGCAGCGTGGCTTGATTGGGTCATATACCAACCAGGTCAACAAGTAATCATAGACTTCGCTGATGCTAACGGTCATCAAGAACCAGGGGCTGGAATAAATGCTGCACAAGATTCAACTGTTCTAACAGAAGATGATTCATGGCTATCTTCTGGTAGTTTTACGATAACAGAAGATCCTGTCTTGTTCCCTGAAGGCCATCACGAGTCTGTAAACAAGATAACCACCGATATCGCTTGCGAACACAGAGCAGAGGTAAGAAAAATCAATGATGTCAAGACTGAAACCATGATTAGCAGCACAATGGTAGTATATGACTCTAATAACAAGGTAGTTTCCGAGTTTACCAATTGTGCCGGGGCGTCTCTTGACCTTGCTGTAGGAACATACACTTACGAAATGGAGGTAGCAATTACCGGTCCACTCGCATTGAACGACACCATGATGAAGGAAATGAGTCTCGAAATAAGTGCCTTCCAGCCATTGCTTGTCTGGTCTAGCTCTGCCCCAGCCTCGCTAGAAGGTAAGACAGTAAATCTTAGCAACAGTGCAGAGATGGCTCTAGGCGGTAACAATTTCAACCAAGTTGATAATCCAAGTTACCACATGAATCCAAAGAGCCTTGATGCAAAACTAATCTATGCAATGTTCATTCCGTGTTTGACGTTTGGTGCAATGGTCTTCATCTTACTTAGGTCAATGGCTAGAGGATACGAGTTTGAAATGAACAAGTGTTACGGCTGTGACCTTTGTGACGACGCATGTCCAGTTCGTCTATTCAACGGTGGCGACAAGCTGAACATCATATACAATTCTTGGAACAATGAAGATGACGGTGTCCCACTATACTCATGTCTAACCTGCACAGCGTGTACCAATGCATGTCCACAATTGGTCGACTACGACTCATACGTTGATATTCGTAGAGGGTTAATTGTTGGTGGACCGCAAGCCGAGATTCCTCACACTGTTCTGCAAGCCGTATTGGCAGCCGAAGCAGAAGAAGACGCTGATGTCGATTTTATCCCACTCGAGGATTACCCAATCGATTCAAATGTTGGCTACTACCCCGGATGTGTAGATTACCTAGACCAAGAAATGGTGTTTTCACATGTCAACGAAGGTGAGATGAATCTCGGAGATGCTACTACTTCTGCATTCACTATCTTCGATGAGATTGGAGTAGACGTATCCTATCTAGGTAGAGACTTCCTCAAGTGTTGTGGCCATGACCAAAAGTGGCAAGGTCTAACCGAAGTGTTTGACAAACTGAAAGCTTACAACCAAAAGAAGATTCAACAATCTGGCATTGACACCTTAGTATCATCTTGCGCTGAATGTTTCCGAACTTTCGCAAGGGATTATGAATTGGAAGATATCAAGGTCATGCACACTACTGAATTCCTACTAGACCAAGGATTTGACATGAGCCTCAAAGTAGCCGAAGAGACTACTGTCACATATCACGATCCTTGCCGACTAGGCAGGCAAATGGGAATCTATGATGAGCCAAGAGAACTCATTCAATCCGTTGAAGGCGTAAGTCTAGTTGAGATGGAACACAGTGGCGAGGACGCCATGTGTTGTGGTGTCTCAAGTATGATGTCATGTAATGAAAACGCTAGGGCACTCAGAGTTGCTAGGATGGAAGAAATCAAATCGACTGGAGCAGATACCATGCTAACCTCATGTCCAAAGTGTGTCTCACACTTCGAATGCTTAAAGTTCGAAGGGGATGAGAGATACGCTGATATCAAGATTCTCGATGTGGTCTCTTTCTTAGCCCAACAAATCAACGAAAAGAAAGACAAGATTGGTCAAGTAACACCAATAGCAGTGGAAACTGAAGCCTGAACTCAAAGACTACTTCTTTGAGGCTTTCTTCTTCGACTTAGTGTTTCCATCGTCACTCATGCCGATTATCTCATAGTTCGAGGGGAACAAAGCAACAGCAACACCAGCGAGCAGTGCCATCAAACCCCAGAAGAACATTTGCCGGACAAACAACATTTCCAAAGCCAGAACAACCAATACTAATCCGCCAATATTTGATGTCCATACAAGAGTCTTGAATGTTGAGAGAGGAACTCCTGTTGTTCCCGGCTTTCTGTACGGTCCAAACTCGCCGCCAAAGCGTTGTGCATCATTCTTAGCTTCGCTTTTGCCGCTCACATAATCACCTATCAATCATTGATATTGCGTCGGTTGGACAAGCAAGCACGCATAGTCGACAGCCAGTGCACGCGTCCCGCACAATCTTTGCTTTCCGATTGGATTCGACATTCATTAGGGGACTCAGCATAGGAACCTTATACAATTCAATCGCGTCATCATCACAGACTATATCGCATTGATCACATCCAATACACAGCCGTTCCTCAACGAATGCGACAGTATTTTCACCGCCTTTTAGGGTAGAATGCTGGACGCTACGCTGACGATTGAGCGAAGTGCGTATGCGCAAGGCTTCTTTTTGCCGGCGCTTTTTCAACTCATCAGCAGATGTCATTCAACCACCCCGACGGTGGCCTTCTCTTCAAACCTAACGACTGTCATATTGACCAGTAAATCCCCTAAACAATAAAATGCTCCAACCAATAATGGTGGATTCCAAGCCGTTAATCCCGTCCATGGGACCTCATTTGCCCATGTCCAATTACCAAGTTGAGTACCAATAATCTCCATAGCTAGTGCCACCCATGCCATTGCAGCATACAACCGTGGTTGCGGTCCAAATTTAGTAAATGCTAACACTAATGCCAACAGTAAAACTCCCGATGTATCGGTTCCAGCGAATACGCCATAGGCTACCATAGGAACGAATGGCAATAAAATCGGCATTGCAAGGCTTACGGAGAATTTTTGCGCCAAAATCCTTCCAAGATCAAACAAAAAGTAATGCCCTGCTGGGACGAATAGCGGCATCAATCCTCGTTGATATTCGTATATCCTCCAAACCTCACTGAAAAATAACTCCATCGGAGTTGCAAAAGCTAGCACTGTCAACATTTCAATGCGCTCCTTACGGTCGGTTTGGCGATAAATGTAAGCAAATACTGCCCAGCACCAAATATTGACTGGCCACTCAGCATAATTGTCTGCTAGCAATCCTCCAGCACCAGTAGCAGATATCCACAACCCAATTACAATGGTTAGTGAGTATAACCAGGCTCTGCTCATGGCTGTCCGACAATATATCGAATGATATTGCTTTGTATGATAATTACTGCCGATAATTGGAGAATTCTTTGCCCATGGCTAGCATTGATAATTCAGCAACCAGTGCATGCCAACCGTGCGCATTTTCGCCGTATAAGTGACCGACATCAGTATAACTTTCAAAAGATGCACTCGGAGAGTTTAGATTATCAATATCGCTTTTCTTTTCATTGATTCGGTAGAACCATGATGCGGCTTGACCGTCAACCAAATACACAACTGGCTCAACTGGACCCCCACCAGCAGTTTCTAATCTGGTCGGGATGCCCTCTTGAATCAGAAAGTTTTCGACTTCAACGCCTCCTTTAGAATACATCAATTTACGCATTTTTCGATTAGACAATGATAGTAACTCTTCACCACTACGAACCGACAAAATTCCTAACCCATAAGTCCCGCTGTCATTTTTTATGAATACCACAGGTTCCCTATCTATTTCCAGATTGTGGTATTTATGTTTAATCTGTTGGATGAAGTCATCTACCTCTGCAGCTAACTCAATCCGGCAAGATTCTCTATCTAGACACTTGTCTTTGGATACAAACCAATCAGTAATCAAACACCAAGGCTCGATACCAATCAGTTCGGCAATTTCACTTACATAATCACTCAAGGCCTCGTAGTGATGCGATTTCTTCCTTGAATGCCAACCCATTACCGGTGGTGGTGAAACACGACTTGTACCCAACCCAGGAACTATGCCTTCTGTTAAATCATTATTCAATAGAATCAAATCTGGTTGTTTTCCGTTAACAACAATGCTTTCTTCATCGTTAACCATTTGAAGACTAACTATGTCAAGATTAAGCGGCCCGGATATACCTGCAAGTGAGCCATGGTCAGCTAACTCAGGCGAGCCTACCGTACACCGAAAGCCTGCTTGTTCAATCAGTCGCTGGAGGGTTTTGAGATTTTCAACATAGGCAGCGTTTCTTGTATGAGATTCTGGATAGAGGTGAACCCATCGGCACTTTTCATCACGCCGATTAATATGATTCTTCAACAATGCAGATAGGTGTTGCTCATCTTCTGGAGCAACATTATTGAAACCAGCGGGAAAGTGATTCGCATCAACAACGGCGATTTTCCAACCAGCATCGCGGACGTCCACGCTACCATAAATTGGTATAGGAACTTCAGATCGTTTCTTTTCCATCCATTCGGTTATCTCTTGACGCTTAGCCTCAATCAATTGATTTAAATCATTTAAATTCAAGAGATCACCTCCTCAATTAATGATTCTATAGAAAAATTGCGCCGCTGGTGATAAGGTTCAATGATATGTAGAGCGTCAAATAATCCCAGGCCAATTGCCATATCTGGTTGCTTTTGCAATGCCTTGGTGAACTCAGGATACTTATTTGATAAATCATCAGTATATTGACCATATTCATTGAGGAATGACTTGAGTTGAGTTGGTGAAGTAGCAGTTCCAGCCGGCAATTTAGGCCTATCTGTGATGCTTTTTGGCAGGGCGGTCAGCCTTGCTGCACTTCTTAGTGCGGCTTTCTCTAAACCTTCACTGGGCAGTCGCCACTCGTCGGGTAGGGCATAGGATTCTTGACGATGAAACTTGCCGAGGAAAGGCACCCTAACTTCTAGCGAATGTGCCATTGAATGACGATCTACTAGGCGCAATTGGAAGTTACTCAGCTGTCCACGTTCAAGTTCAAAATTTAGCATGCTTTGTAGGTCGGATGTATAGTCGTCGGGGTGAAGACTGCTAGAATAGTAACAGGAATCAACTGGTAGATTTCGGTTTGTCACTGCAGATGATATGGATTCGTCGATTGACTGCAATCTGCTCAACACTAGTTTGCGGTGTTCCTGTAGTGACTTGTAGCGAGGATAACCTGCGTGTATTTCATCCGCCCCTTGGCCACAGAGACCAACTTTTACCTGTTTTCTCATCTGTTCAAACAACGGTTGGAAGAACAATACAGATACATCAAGATCCTCACCGTGCCATGACAATTTTGGTATGTCTTTGACAAATGAATCTTCGGACATTATTTTTTGATGATGAACTAGGTTTAGCGATGCAGCAACATCCTCAGCAGCAAGCCAGTCCGGGTTGTCTTCACTTTCGGCGACGGTCCAGCAAGCTGGAACGGGTTTCCCTTCACGTGCTGCTGCTTCACTTGCAACTGCTGCAACAAGTGAGGAATCAAGGCCTCCACTGAGCACTATTCCGACTGGTACGTCCGCCATTAGGCGCTCCTGAACACTTACTGTAAATGATTCAAGTAATGATTTAGCATTATTTTCTGGATTCCAAACCAATTCTGGTTTAATGGCTTGCCGTTCAAAGCTACTGACATTATGCAAGTAGGGTCTTGAATTATCATCAAGGCGCCATACTTCGACCGTTCCTGGTCTAACTTGATGAACACCATCAATGAGAGTTGAGGAATCTAGGTTATACTCCCAGGATAACCGTAACGCAAGAGATAATTTGTCTAATCTGGGCTGATATGACTCATGAGCGTGAAATGCCTTAATTTCACTGGCGAAGAGTAAACTACCATCTACTTCACATCTGACTAATGGTTTGATACCCAAAGCATCACGCGCTAGAATTAGTTCCTTGCGCTTAGAATCCCACAGAGCAAAACTAAACATGCCATTTAGTTCTGCAACCCAATCAGTATGCTTATCAACTCCGCCACGTTTGATAAAATCGTTATGTAAGGCGAGGATAACCTCTGAATCTCCAGAGGTTTTCCATGGATAGTTCAATTGCTCTCTGAGAGCAATATGATTGTAGATCTCCCCATTAGCGATTAAGACTGTATTTTCAGTCCCGATAATAGGCTGGCTGCTACCAATTAAGTCGACTATGGACAAACGAGTATGACCAAAAGCGAGATCAGAATCAGACCATATTCCATTACCATCCGGTCCACGGTGCGACAGAATCTTGACCATGCGTTGAATAACTGCTTCATCTGGTGATGATAGCATCCCAGATATTCCGCACATAAATTAAGGTGTGCGATTGTTTATTTGAAGAATCGCTTTTCGCCATCTCTTACCAAAGTGGGTAAGCAAACATGGCAACTGCAAGTAAAATCATTGATAGAATGTAGACAAAATAATATGCGCCTTGGGGCGGCTCCGAGTAACTATTCTCGCTTTCTTCCATGCTGCTCAATGTATGCTAGACTAAACCCCATTTTAACATATTGAAAACTACATTACATTTAGGAATGGTTCAAGCGTTACGACAACGGCTAGAGGTATTAGTAGCATTGTGGCATTATCGTCAATATAGCGCAATCTAGGAGTCTCGCTAAAAACCGCAATAGGGGCAACAATTAGACAAGCCACTAACGGTGTGTCAAACATATACCAACACAACAGCCAAATTGCCAACACAAGGACACAAGCATAAGCAATAACCGAACTTGATTCAACTCCACGGCGCCTAAGTTCCCCCATGAACGGATCACCAAAAGTCAAGGTCAGAATTAAAGGATAAGCATATGCCTTAGTTGGGGTAATCAAAAATACCAAACCTATCGCTAAAGCACCCCATGCAAGAGCTGAAACTTGTTGAGATTCATACTCCCTTTGACCAAAGACGGTGAAACCCATTTTTAGTCTCAATGCCTCTCCTAACGCAGCAATAATCACAACGCTTGCAACTATCGCATCGAGCGTTAGTCCTACTGAATCAGCAACATTTTCACCGACCTCGAAATATAAGATAGGTAAAACGCACATTGCAAGGTGGAAGAGGCGTCTAAAAATATGACCACTCATGCCACCAACAGATAAGTCAACAGGATTTGTTAATTCCACTTGTTCCGATATATTACTCCCCACCTAATACATTGATGGCCTCATCGATAGAAATTGAACCTACCGCCAGTGAACCTAAGATTTCCTCTAATTTTGGTGACTCGAGTATTTTTCGCTCGTTGTAAGCCAGTAGTCGCTCTCTCCATCTCGCTCTGACCGACCGGCCTGAATCCGCTAATTCAAGCAAAACACCTGCCGCCTCCTCTACTCCTAATTCATTAAGAGCAGACGTCAACATAACTGGAGGGGTGTCACCTAAGCCTAACTCGAAGGACTCCAACAATTCTTCAGCATGTTTAGTTGCACCAGGTAAGTCTGATTTGTTAACGATAACGGCATCTGCCAATTCAAGCAGGCCTGCCTTCTCGGCTTGCACTCCATCCCCACGGGCTGGCCCTTCAACTACTACAATGCGGTCTGCAATTGCGGCACATCTAACCTCAGACTGACCCGAGCCAACGGTTTCAATAATTACTCGATCCCACTCCGCCATGTGCAGGAAATCAATCATGTCGGCGACAATAAGCGGCACACTGCCAGATGATTTGCGTGTGGCTATTGACCTAATGTAGATGTCATTCTTGATTGTTTCATCATCGATAGAGGTTATTCTTACTCTATCACCGAGCAACGCACCACCGGTTCTTGGGGAAGATGGATCAATCGCCAAAAGGGCGACTCTGTTACCTTGTGAGGCCCATATTTTGAGTAGTTTGTCAATCAAACAAGACTTCCCAACTCCTGGTGCACCGGTAATTGCCAAGGAGCCCCATGCATTTGAATTATCTCGGTCATCTGGACTAAATATCGAGCGAATCTGTTGTATTGTTGTAGTTCCATTTTCGATATTGGTTAATGTTCTAGCAAGCGAGCGCCGGTTTCCATTCAACGCACTTCTAACTTGGTCGACGTCCAAAGTTTCACCTCATGCAGTTGACTGCCAATGCCAGTCACTGTCCGCACCAACCCCAACATCAGTCATATCATAGGCGATACTAATGAATTCGAGAATCTCCTCAGTTGGTGTTCCTGGACCAAATATTGCCCTTATACCACTTGAGTGTAGCGCTGGACGGTCATCTTCAGGAATGATTCCACCACCAAAAACGATGACATCTGAGAGTCCTTCTTCCACTAGCAGTTCGCATACTCTGGGAAATAGATGGTTGTGCGCACCAGATAAAGAAGAGAGACCAAGAAATCTAGCATCTTCATCACGCACAGTTTCAACAATTTGTTTGGCTGTTCTTCTTAGTCCGGTGTAAATTACCTCATGGCCTGCATCCCTCAGGGTTCGAGCGACCACCTTGGCACCACGGTCATGGCCGTCGAGGCCGGGTTTTGCAATCACTATCCGGATATTGCTGGCCATGTTGGGTCTAATTATTCATCACCTATCAAGCAACCTCCTGTCTAACATTACCTGACAAGGTTAACTAGCAAATCTGCATTATTCCACTCAGTCTAATATGGTAAGCAATAAAGGCGGCCTCGACATACATCACAGTGGTGAAGCCATGCCCACAACCGAAGAAAGACTGCGCGATTTGCGAAATCGTAAGGCGCAAAGTGAAGCTGGCGGAGGACAAATTCGTGTCGATGCGCAGCACAATAGAGGCAAATTAACCGCCCGTGAAAGACTTGAAATCCTGCTCGATGAAGGCAGCTTCCAAGAAATAGATGCACTTGTTGAACATCGCTGCAGAGATTTTGACATGGATAAGAATGTCATCCCTGGTGATGGTGTAGTAACCGGTCACGGATGCATAAACGGACGAGAAGTTTTCGCCTTTGCTCAGGATTTTACGGTCTATGGTGGGTCATTGGGCGAAATGCATGGGCTAAAAATCTGCAAAGTTCTCGACATGGCATTAAAGACTGGTAAGCCTGTTATTGGATTAAACGATAGTGGTGGAGCACGTATACAAGAAGGTGTGGCATCGCTTGGTAGTTATGCAGAGATTTTCTTCCGTAATGTCAGAGCATCCGGAGTTGTTCCGCAAATCTCAGTAATAATGGGACCATGCGCGGGTGGAGCAGTTTACTCACCTGCCATAACTGATTTCGTGATAATGGTCGACCAAACTGCACACATGTTCATTACAGGCCCAGAGGTTATCAAAACCGTAACGAATGAAGTCGTCTCGTTTGAGGAACTGGGTGGTGCAATGACTCACGGCAGTCGCTCCGGAGTATCACATTTCACCGCTGAGGATGATGAATCAGCGATTCAACTGGCTAGAGATTTATGTGACATGTTACCATCCAACAACCTAGAGAAACCACCATCCAAGAAAACCTCTGACTCCACCAGCCGATTATGTGAAAAGCTCGACTCAATCATACCTGAAGAATCAAATAAACCATACGATGTTGTTGATGTAATTACAGAAGTGCTAGATGATCATGGCTTCCTTGAAGTTCAAGCCGATTGGGCACAGAACATCGTTATTGGGTTTGGTCACTTGAATGGTCAAACCGTTGGAGTAGTGGCTAATCAACCTAAGATTCTCGCCGGATGTTTGGACATTGATGCCAGTGATAAGGCGGCAAGATTTGTTAGATTTTGTGATGCATTCAACATACCGCTCGTAACCTTTGAGGATGTTCCGGGGTTCTTGCCGGGAACAAATCAAGAATGGGGTGGCATAATCAGGCACGGAGCAAAACTACTCTATGCCTTTGCTGAGGCAACAGTGCCAAAACTAACCGTAATCATGCGCAAGGCCTACGGTGGAGCATACGATGTGATGTCATCTAAACACATACGTGGCGACTATAATGTTGCTTGGCCATCTGCCGAACTGGCCGTAATGGGAGCAGATGGTGCCGTAGAAATTATCCATCGCCGACGACTGAAAAGCGCAAGGAATCCCGAACAGGAACGGGCGAGATTAACTGAAGATTTCAATGAAAAATTCGCCAACCCATACAAAGCAGCTGCACTTGGTTACATAGATGATGTGATCGAACCTAGCGAAACTAGAGCGAAACTGATTCGAGCGTTAGATATGTTAGTTGACAAAGAGGAGTTAAGACCTGCGAGGAAGCACGGTAATATCCCGTTGTGAGGTGATTTTGTGACCGATGAATCAGTATTACGAATTGCTGCAATATGTGCGGTGTTATCAATTGTTGAAGACAACGCACAAGATTCCTCAAGAATAGGTCGGCAACCCGGACCGGTATGGACTCAAGATCACATAAGAATAAACACTGGAAAAAATTCGTTGATGAACCGTAAATCATCGCGCTCACCATGGAGATAATCGCATGACAGAAACAAAGAAAGTTATTGTCGATGGAGTTGAATTAGAGGTCGAAGTTGAGATTGCTGATGACGGAAAATGGCTAGCCAGCGTCCAGGGTAAAACCTTCGAAATTGAACTACCTGACTCAGGTCCGGTAGTAAAGAAAAAGCGAACGGCTGGCGGCAAGAAAAAGAAATCCGGCACTGTATCTGCCAACATACCTGGGAAAATCGTAACCATTGAAGTTGAAATGGGACAACATGTAGAAGAGGGACAAGTTATCCTAATCCTTGAAGCTATGAAAATGCAAAATGAAATTCAAGCACCAGTGACCGGAACAGTAACCGCAGTCAATTGTGAGGAAGGTCAATCTATCGAGGCAAACATACCATTAGTTGTCATCGAACCTGTGGAAGAATAGTGCTTATTTTGACACATGACGATACGACCATTAAAGAGTTGATATGTTTAGGGTTTCACATGGCGGCAGAAACTGTGTGTGACTTTCCTGGATGTGGTGGAGTTGGAGACATTGTTTCCAGACTGTCACCAGAGGGATACCTTGTCGCCACTGGCAAAAAAGCCTACTCATTCCGGGAGGCATACCGACGATTCCACTACTGTCAACAGTGTCATGACCAGTTAATGGGCGGCGTTTGGTCAAGAGTAAGAAAGCCTGACGACAAAAAGGATGGACATGTTGCCCCCACTGCAATTTGATTCTAACTTTCGGGGAGAGTATCATAAACCAATACTTCGTCGGTAGCGTATGGAACATGAGATTTCCAAGAATGTTAGCGGGAAAATAAGAACCTCAAGCGTGTGTATTTTATTTCTCTTGACTGCACTATCTGCCGGCATCGGTTCAGTTAATGCTGTTGGTGCAAATCAAAATGATATTAACAGTGGTTCGGATTTACCTGATAGTCAAGGAGCGATTAACACAACAATCGGTCTAAACGGCGCCTCGCCCTACCACCTCACGCCAATGAGTGCTGAACTCGCGGTTGGCGATGATGAAGATTGGTTCGCAATTACCCTTAATCCAAGTGAGGGGTTAGCAGTTCAGATTGACTATAATCCAACCTACACCTCACCAACAAACGGAACTGTTTACAATAACGAGTTTGATCTAGCCATCTATGATGCTAATATGTATCAGATGGACTTCTCGTACGCGTCAAATCCAGAGTATGTAACGACAAATAATTCTGGCTCAACTACTAATCACGGCGGAACAATTTATGTGCATATTTATCGATACTATGGCTATGGTTCATACAATTTACAAGCATGGACATGGACTAATTCGCAACCAAGTACTGGCCAAAATGACATGGGCTGGGCTAATTATGACTTCCCAGACACTCAAACTGCCCTGTTGTCAGATCCATACTTCCCAATGAATTTTGCAGGGTCTGCTCCATACACATATCCTATTGCCCCCGGCCAGGTAGACCCAACTGATAATGAGGATTGGTTATCCTTTAATATCAACACCAACGAAGGATTGGCCTTTGAAATAACCTACCCAGCAAACTCGGTTAATAACGGCACTACATATGTCAATGATGCTGAGTTACTGCTATATGATGCAAATATGAACTTTGTTGACTCTTCAATGGTTGGTAGCCCTGAACTTGTCACCACCAACAACTCACAGGGTAGCATAGGTGGTACAGTCTACATCAAAATACAGCGTTGGAATGGTTATGTCGATTACGACCTACGATTCTGGGTCTTTTCCACATCATCAAGTGGAACGACCAATCAAAATGATATAGGTAACCCGAATTATGACTTACCTGATAACTACAACGCACTGTTAAACGATCCATTTTGGCCGACACAACTCAATGGAGGTGCACCAATTTATTCCGGTATATCCACAGCAGAGTTAGACCTGAATGGTGATAATGAGGATTGGATGGTATTCACCTTGAACCCAACTGAAGGTTTTGCTTTAGAAATATCATACAGCTCATTTGTCTTTGTTAATGGCAGTTTGATAACCAATGATTTCTCAGTATACATCTATGATACAAGCTTAAACACAATCGACTTTTCTACTGGGAATAATCCTGATTATGTTACCACCAACAACTCAGCTGCAGGTGCTGGAGGACATGGCGGAGTAGTATTTGTTCAGATACTAAGGAATTCAGGATTCGGTGCTTATGACATTGAATTTTGGACGTGGAATGTCGGCTCTGGAGGCGGTGGGACAGGAAGTTCCGGCACCGTAGTTCCAAACCCATGCAACGATGTCGGAGTAATTGGTTCAGGTAATGTTGTGGTAGACATGTTAGAACCAAATAATAACGAAGCAACAGCATCCCTCGCATCGATTCTTCCGATTTATTGTTCTGGATTGAGTTTTGACACCTCAAATGATGAAGACTATTTCGAAGTCCAATTAGTTGCCGGAGTGACTTATTACGTGAACATCACATTCATGCACAGCAATGGTGATATCGACACGAGATGGGAAGATGTGAATGGTCTTTTCATCGATAGTTCTACTGGTGTTGGTAATACTGAATACATGTCATTTGTCGCAACAACCAATGTATTGAGTTACATTGAGGTATACACACTTGGGTTCAGTGGAAGTAACTATAACATTGAAATAACTACTGATAATCCTGGAGGCGGTCAAACGTTCACTGGACTGGATGTCACAATGAATAACCTGACTAACATGTCAATCGAATTAACTGGACTTGTCGTAGGTGACAATTATCAGTATAGTTACAACGATGAGTTCACCTATGCTTCGAATTCAACCACAGTCCCATTAACGTATTACGGACCTTTTTCTTTTACCGCAACTGCGACTACTCAAACTTTCAATCATACGCTACTAGGTGTTAATATTGAAGGGGAATATGAGGTATCTGCATCTTTAGCAGATGCATCGGGCACTGTCTTGAATATCGATAGTGATTCTTTTTATTATGAAACCTTAGTTGCTGAAACCACTTCCTCAACCACCGGGGAAATCTACGCCACCAATTTAACATCAGGATCTACTTATGCAATTAAATGGGCAACGGTCAACTTGGACCAATTAATAGCACTAGTTATGGCAAATCCTAACATAAGCACTGATGATGCCGTGAATGCCACACTGGTTGGCGGCGGCATCATTAATTTCACCGCCGTTACTAATTCAGAAACCTATCAAGTTTCGTGGAATAACCCTACATCTATGGATAACCATACATTTTTTGCGGTATTGTATCCACAAAACTACAACATCAACCTTACCAGCCTAGATGGTTACATCGGCATACACAGCATGGATTTCATTCCGCAACTACCATCAGCGATAATCACCAGCTATTCATTCAGCACAACAGCAGCAAATAATGATTTTACCTCTGAAGGTCTAGACCTCGTCCCGGGTGATACATACTACCATCAGTTTAGAGTGGAAGACCCAAACGGCGCTGACATCAACTATTCAGCGATGACGACATCTGTGGCAACTGCGCAGAATATGTCGTTTGGCACATTCTACTATCAAACCCCAACAACCTCTGGGCAATACTGCTTATTCAGTGATCTGTACGATGCAAATTTTGTTCAAATTGTTGGTGATTATGTATGCCTTCAGTATGTGTTCGATGATGATTCAGATGGTGTGGCAAATGAAATGGACCTCTGCCCAAATACCACTCTTGGAACTGCTGTTGATTCTACAGGCTGTGCCGCAGACCAACGGGATAGTGATAGTGACGGCTATAACGACGACATTGATGATTTCCCATTCGATGATACTCAGTGGTTGGATACTGATGGTGATGGCTATGGTGACAATCTAAATGGCAATTATCCTGATTACTTCCCTACAGATGACACCCAGTGGAGTGATATCGACGGTGATGGCTATGGTGATAATGCCAACGGCAACAATCCTGATGCCTTCCCATTCGATGCTACACAGTGGCACGATGTAGACGGTGATGGCTATGGTGATAACGCCAACGGCAATAATCCTGACTTGTGGCCGACTGACCCATCACAGTGGACTGATACTGATGGCGATGGTTATGGTGATAATCCTCAGGGAACAGCAGGAGACGCGTTCCCATTTGATGGGACACAATGGGCTGATACCGACAGTGATGGCTTCGGTGACAACATGAATGGTAACAATCCAGACATGTTCCCTAATGATGGCACTCAGTGGGCTGATTCTGACGGTGACGGCTATGGTGACAACGCTAATGGTAATGACGCCGATAAGTTCCCTAGTGATGCAACGCAGTGGTATGATTCAGACAATGATGGCTATGGGGATAATCAGCAGGGTAACAACCCTGATGCATTCCCATCTGATGGCACTCAATGGTCAGATCAAGACGGAGATGGCTATGGCGACAATGCGAACGGCAACGACCCAGACAAATTCCCACAAGATAGTACTCAGTGGCACGATGCTGATTATGACGGCTTCGGGGATAATGCCAATGGCAACAGTCCTGACCTGTGCCCCGGCACGCCATTTGGTGAAACAGTCGATACAAATGGTTGCTCAACTTCTCAAACCGACAGCGATCAAGATGGTGTATCCGACATCGCTGATGGCTGCCCTAATACTCCACTTGGAGAATTCGTCAATGCTAACGGTTGTTCTGAAACTCAACTAGATGATGATAACGATGGAGTTGTAAATCAATTCGACTTGTGCGCCGCAACGCCTCTGAACGCAATAGTGAATGCAGCAGGTTGTGCAAACACTCAGTTGGATAGTGACAACGACGGTATTAATGACGCACTAGATTCATGCCCTTCTACCACTCCTGAAGCAAGTGTCGATGGTTTTGGCTGTGCGGCTGACCAGCGTGACATCGACAGCGATGGCGTTAACGACAACCTCGACACTTGTCCTAATACACCGCTATCTGAAGTCGCAGCTAACAATGGGTGTTCTGAATCTCAAACAGATTCGGATCTAGACGGTGTCTTCAATGATGTCGATCAGTGTCCAAATACCACATTATTGGACCTAAATGGAGATGGTCAATTTGATATCGACTCTGTCGGCTGTTCCCCAATCCAGTATGATGATGATAACGATATGATTGACAACACAATCGACCTTTGTCCAGTTACTCCACTAGGCGAACAGGTAAACGCGGATGGTTGTGCAGAATCACAACTAGATGAGGACAGTGATGACATATGGAACTCGGATGATTTGTGCTATGATACACCATCAGGACAAGCAGTCGATCAAAACGGTTGTTCTCAATTCCAGTTAGATGATGACCAAGATGGACTAGTGAATGCCGAAGATGGATGTCCAAACACCCCTATTGGTGAGATAATCGATGAAAATGGCTGCAGTTTAACACAACTTGATTCTGATGGCGACGGTGTAAACGATTTAGATGATGCATTCCCAACTGATAGTAACGAATCTGTGGACTCGGACCGTGACGGCGTGCCCGATAGACTAGATGCTTACCCGCTAGATGCTGCGCGTTCAGAAACCGAGAAAGAGGATGAGGGTAACGGATTTTTGTTTATTCTGGCAGCGATCTTTGCCATTGGTGTAATTGGCGCTCTTCTTGTTATAAGAAATAAAAAGCCTGAAGATACACACTCTCCATTCGCTCAAGCAAATTATGAAGATCAGGTTACTGAAACAAATATGGCACCGGTATATGAAACCAAAGAAGTACCTACTATCGAACAGGCATATGAAGAGCAGCAAGCACAAGGTAATCAAACATGGGAAGAAAATGGAGTTCATTGGTCAATAACGCCAGATGGCACATTATCTTACTTTGATGACGCAACCCAATCATGGATTTTATTCCAGAATTAGTCGTCAATTCTTGAGTTTGACTGAGCCACTGAATAATCTCACCAAACGGTTAGATTACTCCTGAGGCCACTAACGAAATCAGAGCCAATATGCCACATAAGGCGTAAATTAG
>CEUF01016553.1_pt1 | contig 16378 bp, 19 predicted proteins | sample 531461 | NCBI WGS metagenome assembly CEUF01 (sample SAMEA2623350, study PRJEB7988) | marine metagenome | biome: marine biome (ENVO:00000447); feature: surface water layer (ENVO:00002042); material: "saline water (ENVO:00002010), including plankton (ENVO:xxxxxxxx)" | depth 5 m | reverse complement strand
TGAATTTTGTAAATATATTAGTTTTAGTTCACTTGGTGTTTCACCTAATTCTTTTTTTATTAATAATGCATATAGTTTGAGTGCAAAAAATCTCGACTCTTTATATTTTGAACTTGGTGCCTTCCCTGATTTGTAATCAACGATAATTAGATTCCCATTAGAATCACGGTCCATTCTATCAAGTATCCCTCTTAGGTTGACATCTTCAATTTTTCCTCTTACCCATCTTTCTCGTTCAAGCGGCTCAAATTTTGATGGATTTTCTAAATTTAAATAATTTGATAATAATTGAAGTGCATCCAGTCCCCATGCCCTTTCATCCTCAACATTGTCAAATAAGTGTACATGCTCATCATTAGATCGAACATCTGTCCAAACTTTTCTAAACAAGTTGTGTAAGTTTTCAGTGTTTCTTTCTTCTTTTGGAAGATCGAATAATTTTTCTAAAGCCTCATGGACTGTTGTTCCCTTTGCCTGTACTTCATTTGTAGGTTCTTTTATTTTGTCAATATTGGCAAATTTAAACTGCCTAGGGCAAGTTTTAAACTGTGATGCTCTGGATGGAGACAAATTTTTTAACATATATAAATTTTAACTACTAGAAATGACAATTCTTTGTTTTGTGTACTAAATACGGAACTAACAAATTAACAAGAGCAGTTCTTAATTTATCTCAAAGCTCTATTATTCTTAAAATGTGACAAAATTTATAAAAATATTACAAATAATAGGGATTCTATCTTTTGTAATGTATTTTTTAGTTGCTGTTCTCTACAACTCAGCAAGTTGGTATAACCATCTTTTTGGAAGTTAATCCACCGATTATTTTTGATAAAACTCATATCAGTTAGAGTGATTTAATGACCGATTCAAAAATAAAGGTAGCAATTCTTGGAGTTGGTAATTGTGCAAGTTCATTTGTACAAGGACTTCAATATTATAAAGATGACACTGAAGAAAGTGGACTTATTTCTGATGTAATTGGTGGATATAGGGTATCCGATATTGAAGTAGTTTCCGCATTCGATATTAATAAATCTAAAGTTGGTAAAGATCTTTCAGAGGCTATTTTTGAAAAACCTAACAACACAACAAAATTTGCGGATGTTCCAAGTCTTAATGTTGAAGTTAAGCCAGGTAAAGTTCTTGATGGGATTGGTAAATTTGTAAAAGACATAATTGAACCATCAGATGAGACTTCAAACATAGTTGAGGAACTGAAATCATCAGGTGCTGAAATTTTAATCAATCTATTACCTGTCGGCTCTGACGAGGCTGTTAAGTTTTACGCTGAATGTGCAATAGCAGCTAAAGTTGGATTCATTAATTGCATACCTGTGTTTATTGCACGTGATGAAGAATGGTATCAAAAGTTTAAAGAAAACAATGTTCCATTAATTGGTGACGATATTAAAAGTCAGGTTGGTGCGACTATTGTTCACAGAGTTTTAGCACAACTCTTTTCTGATAGGGGAGTAAATTTAAAACGATCCTATCAACTTAATGTTGGTGGAAATATGGACTTCTTAAATATGCTAGAGGAAGATCGTCTTGAAACAAAAAGAACAAGTAAGACTTCTTCAGTAACATCTGTAGCAAATAAAGGCAAAGGTATGGAACCCAAAAATGTAAGAATTGGCCCATCAGATTATGTTGAATGGTTAGAGGATAGAAAAAAAGCATTTATACGTTTAGAGGGCGAATCCTTTGGAGGAGTACCCCTTAATATAGAAGTACAACTCGAAGTGTGGGATTCTCCTAATAGTGCTGGAGTTGTAATAGATGCTGTTAGGTATATGAAGTATTTTAAAGAGTCAAATGATTTAGAATCCCTGGATCTTGTATCAGCATGGTTGATGAAAGCGCCAGCTAAAGCAGCAAAAGATTCAGAAACTTTACAAAAGTTACACGAATTAACTCATCAAGAAGATTAAATTTTCTCTAAAGCTCCATTAAACATTTCCATAGCTTCTTTGACTTGTTTTAAAGGTGTAGTTAAAGGACCCATAAATCTAATAACATTTCCTTCTTTTCCACAATTCACAAGTAACAACCCATTTTTCTTTGAATTATTTATAATTTTTGAGGCCAATTCCTTTGAGGGTACTTTACTTTTTTTATCTTCAACAATTTCTACACCCTTCATAATTCCATAACCTCTTACATCACCCACAAATTCAAAACTATTTTTCATACTTTCTAAAGATTTAATCATTATTGTTTCTTGTTTTTTTACTTTATCCAGCAGATTGTCATTATCAAAAACATCTAATACACCTAAAGCAGCAGCACACGATATTGGTGAAGCACCAAAAGTGCTTCCTATTCCAGCATCATGAACCGAGTCCATAATTTGAGCTTTACCAACAACGGCAGCTAGTGGAAAACCTCCTCCGATACCCTTTGCTAATGTAACCATATCTGGCTCAACTTTAACTTTGGATGCTCCAAACATCTCACCTGTTCTTCCAAACCCTGTTTGCACTTCGTCAAAAATTAATAGTATTTTATGCTTATTCGTAATCGTTCTTAACTTAGCTAGAAAACTTTCTGATGCAGGAATATAACCTCCTTCCCCTAATTGAATTTCTACAACTATTGCAGCAACATTTTTAGGGTTAATTTTTTTAGCGAGTAAATTTTCTAATTGATTTAAAACTTTTTCATCTGATATATTTCTATATTCATAAGGAAAGTCGATATGACTAATGAATTTAGGAAACGGTCCAAACCCTTCTTTGTATGGTTTTTCTTTTCCAGTTAACCCCATGGCTAAATATGTTCGGCCATGGAACCCTCCTTTAAATGCAATAATTTTTTCTCGTCCAGTTGCGTACTTAGCTATTTTTATTGCATTTTCAACTGCTTCAGCACCACTATTTACAAGAAAAGTTTTTGTTTTTTCTTTAATTGGATATCTTTTGTTAATTTGTTCACATAATTCAACTGCATTTTCGTGAGGTGCAAATGCAAAACATGAATGTGAATAATCATTTAATTGATTTTTTACTTTTCTCACAACTCTTGGGTTTAAATGCCCTGTATTTAAAACGGCATAGCCACCTACAAAATCTAGATATCGTTTATTATTTTTATCCCATATTTCCGCATTTTTACCTTTTGCTATAAACGAATCCATAGTTGGATACCATGCAGATGGAACGTTTCTTTTAATTGAATTCATGTTCTGAGGCATAGATTTTACTGTAACTGAAATACGATAAATACTCAATTTAATACCTATTAAAATGATTTAATGGATACAACCACCTTAAATTTTATAGGATCAATTAGTGCTACAATTTGTGGAATAAGTGGATTAGCTATGTTGACTATGAATTTCATTAAAAAATACCAAAATAAAAAAATTGGTAATATTCTAATTTTTATCTCCGTCGTATCACTAGTGGTTCAATCGTTACTTGTTTCGTATACTTATACATTAAATGAAAATATAGGTTCTTTTTACTTGTTTTATGCAGTAGTTGTACTTTTTACACTTACATTCTTATATGTATATAGATTTCAAATGAATGAAAAATATTATTTATATTGGGGCATTGCATTACTCTATCTTATGGGATTAGAGATTAGAACAATAAATACTATTGGAGAATATTTGAACTAATGATCACAAAAATATTATCTGATAATTTAACTTACGCACAAGTAAATTCAGAAAATCCTAAAATTTGCTTTCTTCATGGATGGGGAGGACAAGGTAATGATTGGAAAAATATTTCAAAAGAATTTGAATGTATTGCAATAGACATTCCAGGATTTGGAAAATCAGTACCATTTGAACAGAGCCTTACACCTGAATTTTATGCAGATTATTTAGATGATTTAATACCAAATTCTGTAGAAATTGTAGTTGGTCATTCATTTGGTGGTATTATTGCTGTTCATCTATCTCTACTTAAAAATTACAAAAAAATAGTTGTAATTGGATCTCCTCTCATAAGGTCACCACTGGCGGAAAATCCTTTTTCTTTATTCAAAATTTTAAAGTTTATGAATAAATTGAACATAATTAGTGATAATAAGTTTGAAAAGATTAAAAAAAATTATGGATCAGATGATTACAGAAATGCAAACAAATACCTGAGAGATACTTTAGTTAAGTCTGTAAATCATGATTTAACCGAAATTCTTCCAAAGATAAATACATTTGTAGATCTTATTTATGGTGAATATGATTTAATTGCTCCAGTCGAAAATGGGGCTATTGCAAATAATCTCATTCCAAATTCAGAATTAACAATATTGCCTAAAGATAATCATTTTTGTTTAAATACATCAAAAGAAAAAATAATTGAGATAATAAATAAATGAATTTAATTTACATCGCAACACTTGGCATTATTACACTAGCATCCTGTGTCAATTCAGTTAGATGGGAACGTATTGCACAGAGAGAGCACTACATACCAGGTTCAATCACTAAATTTTACTTCAGATGGGTAAGGTCAAGATCATTAAATAGATTCCTGCTTTTCACATCTTTTATATTGTGTATTTTCTCTCTTTTCTTTGTCTATGTTCCATTATTAATATCAATTTTGAATATATTTACGCCAATCGGCTTATCTTTTAAACCACGTACAAGTCCTGTAAATGTTACAGAAAGATTAAAAAGGGCTACATATTTTTATTATTTCTTAATAGTGATTATTTCAATAATTTCACTTTCTTTTGGATATGGATATTTACTTGCACTAGCGGCAAACATGTTTTCATTTTTCATATATGATCAAGCTTTACGATTTCTATTTAATTATGAAAAAAATAAATCAAGACCTTTTGTTAATAGTGCTTCAAAAATAATAAATTCTAAATCAATACCAGTAATAGGGATAACAGGATCCTATTCCAAAACTACAACAAAAAATACACTTACTCAAATTCTCAATCAATCGAATAAAGTTTTTGTAACACCCGAAAGTTACAATAATCGTTTAGGTATTGCGAAAGCAATTAATGAGGGCTTTGAAGAAGATCATGAAATAGCCATTATTGAAATGGGAACATATTCAAATGGTGAGATAAGAGAAATATGTTCCTGGGTAAGACCTCATATATCTGTTATAACTGGAATCGCTCCAGTTCATTTAGAAAGAATGAAATCATTAGAAAATATTTTAGATGCAAAATCTGAAATTGTTGAGCTTGCTGGTTCGGTCGTAATAAATGGTGATGATGAGATGTTACTTAACGAAGCTAGGCTTTGGACGAATCAAAAAAATGTGTATGACTGTTCAATTACATCTAAACAAGCTGCAGTTTGTGTTGATTATGATGATGGAAAGCATGATATTTACGTTGCAAATAAATACATAGGTACTATTTATGGACCAAAGCTTTTACAACTCTCTATATCCCTATCAGTTGGTGTTTTACTTGCGTTAGATTTAGATGTAAAAAAATATATAAATGAAACAGATTCTTTAGAAAAATCAAAACACCGACAAAACATTATTAAGAGTGATTTGGGCCACACGATTATTGACAACTCATTCAACTCAAACCCAATGGGTATTGAGTATAGTTTGGAAAGTTTACAAGAACTTGGATCGACTGAATCACTCAGGTATCTTGTAACTCCGGGAATGATTGAATTAGGAAGTGATCAATTTGCAATAAATTATGCTTTTGCATCTGAAGCAAGTCAAATAATTGATAAGGCATTAATAGTTGGAAAGACTAACAAGAATGCTTTGAAAATTGGATTTCAAGAACATGATATAGATTATGAAATATTTTTAAATAGAGATGAGGCTGTAAAATATTTGAACTCTATTATTAAACCAGAAGATATTGTTTTATATGAGAATGACTTACCCGACCACTATCCTTAAGATTAATGAATAAGAAAATTGGTGTAATATTTGGGGGTCCATCTCCAGAACACGATATTTCAGTACTTACTGGTTTGCAAAGTGTCAGAATCTTATCAAAAAAATATGATGTTACATCACTATATTGGTCAAAGGATAATAATTGGTATTTGGTTGAAAACGCCTATGAATCAGTTGATTTTATAAATAACAAAAATCTTTTTAAAAAGAAACTTGAATTGAAATTTAATGATGATCCAGGTTTTTATCATAAAAGAAAAAAAATTGAATTAGATGTTATAGTGAATTCCTGTCATGGTGGACCCGGAGAAGATGGCTCCATACAGTCGTTGTTAAACCTATTAGGCATAAAATATACTGGGCCTGATGAAGTATCTGCTCAAATTTGTATGGATAAATATGCATTCTATACACTTATGAAAGAGAATGATTTACCAGTAATTGATAAAACATTGGTGAACAATCAAAATGTTGAGTTTCAAGGTAATCAGATTCTTAAACCACGTTTTGGAGGCTCTTCAATTGGTGTAGAGATAGTAAACGATAGAAAAACACTAAATAAATTAGTTGAAAATTCCGATTTATATACCCAAGGAGCTGTTTTTGAAAAATTTCTAGAGAATTCGATAGATCTTCTTGTCGGTGTAAGAAACTATCCAAATTTTGAAACTTCTGAAATTGAGAAACCTATAAAAAGCGATACATTGTTCACTTATACCGATAAGTACTTGGAAAATGGAGGACTAGAAGGCTCAAAAAGAGAATTACCTGCAACATTAGATAAAAATTTAGAGACAGAAATATTAAATTTAGTTGAGAAAATAAATAAATTAATACCTACTCGTGGAATATTTAGGTACGATTTTTTATTACATAATGAAAACTTGTATATAAATGAAATAAACACAATCCCTGGCAGCCACGCACTTTATTTATGGAAAAATTTAAATAATTCTAAATTTGAACTTTTAGATGAAATGATTAATGAAGCATTAACATCTAAATTTAATAATTGGTCAATAACTGGATCAGATGGAATTGCATTAAAGAGTGCGAAAGAAATTGATTCAAAACTTGGATAATTTATGTTTGGTATTTTTTGGGATTGTGATGGCACAATTATGGATACTGAAAAATCATATGCTTATGCATGGAAAGATTTTTTATACTCTAAGGGACTCGAACTTCCAATTGAAGAATTCGATAAATTTGTAGGTATAGACGATAGAATTATTCACAAACAATTTTCAGAAAAAGTTGATTTGGATGATTTTCAGTCAACCATGGATAAATTACATGAAATTATGCGAGTTGAATTTTCTGAGAAGATATTATTTAAAGATTCTTTAAACTGTATTTTAAAATTTCATGGTGATATTTTTCAAGCATGTGTTTCTGCCTCACCTAAAGAAGTACTCAACTTTAAATTACAAGATGCAAAAATTAATAATTATTTTGATTATGTAATAGGTGGTAATGAAGTTCTAAGAAATAAACCAAATCCTGACATATATTTGAAAGCTATTGAAATTTCAGGTTCAACTAAAAACATAATAGTTGAAGATAGTCCAACAGGCATTCAGTCCGGCAAAGAGTCCGGAAGCTTTGTAATTGCTATAGACAGAGGGATATTTACAAAAGAGCAAATTTCTGATGCGGACGTTGTTGTAGACAAACTAGATCCGATTGAAATATATAGTTTCTTTGAAGTCCTTTAAAACCTGATTATTTTTGAAATAAATTACAAAACTGACTTAGGCGCAATTTGTGACTAAGTTATCTCTAAAAGCATCACGGGGATTTTACGACTGGTTCTATTTTGATACTGCTCATAGACACCATTGTTCATAAAATCCATTTTTTTCCACCATTCAGTTCTTTCACTTCCAAAAATTTCTTTTGCTCTAACATTAAACCTCTCTCTTCCAATTTGGATAATTGCATCTTCATTATTTTTAAGGTTGTGATACCAACCAGGATTATTTGGGCTACCACCTTTAGAAGCAACTATACAAAATGAATTATTTTCTCTAAGGAATACAAGAACATTCTTTCTCAATTTACCTGTTCTTCCTCCTATACTTTCTAATATTAAGCATGGTCTGTCTGATATTGTTTTTCCAATACGACCATTTGTGTATATGTATGTGTAATTGTGTAGAAAAAGAATAAAGAAAATCAGTTTCCTTCTCATAAGCTAACTTTTGTTTTATTTCTCCATGAAGAAAAACTTCTCGGATAAAAATTAATTGGTTTAACCAGTCGTTTTGCTGGAAATTCCATAGTCGGTTTTATGATTTTAGTTATCTTTTTGTATTTAGGTACTGGAGCAAAAGTAGATGCAAATTTTTTATCAACAAGTATATTTTCAGGGATGTCTAAATATACTTTTATTTCTCTTTTCTCACTTATTTCCTTTAACGTATCAAGCAAAAAAATTATTCTTTTGGTTGATAATTTCAAACTATCCAAAAGGTTCAAATCAAAAATAAAAAATACAGGCAGATCTGGTAATTGGCTCATAGCAGGATCATCATCTCCTAATGACTCACCATTAATCCAAACATATTCTGGCATTTCGTTTGATGTTTTAGTGGATTGTGGTCCAAAGTTTTCTTCTAAGTTTAAATCTATTTGAATTTCTTTATTTTTAATATTCAAAACTTTTGGCCAATCTTCTATCGGACATTTATTTATTAATTCACACTTATTACATATATTTGGAGCTCTTTTCTTTACTTGAAATTTTGAGAATCCGTATATTTTTCCAGTTTGTGAACCCGTTACCCAATGCCATCCTAATCGATTTGCAAATCGTGAACCATCAACTAAATGTTGGAACATATAATTTTCACTTTCCAACCAATTATTATTTGTCCTAAACATTTGATGGGATGAATACCACATTCTTGTCTGATTTACCATATATCCAGTAGATACTAATTCATTATCAATAGTGCTGATACAATTCATTTTTTCACTGTTAACTATCTCATTTGGATCATTTTTAACGTAAAAATTTAAAAATTCTCGATTTTTTTTCCCGATAATAGCGTAAAGATGTCTAGAAAACTCTTGCCACAACAACTCATCTCTAAATTTATTCTTATCACTGTATTCGAAGTTCTCAACATGATTCCAAACTTCTTTTAAGCTCAAAAGTCCATGTCGTATATATGGAGATAGATATGAAGATCCTCTTTTTTCTGTCGGATATACATTGTTTCTTTTTTTAGAGTATCCATGAATATCTAGATTATTTAATGCTTGGTCAGCGTTTGATTGTCCACCTTTAAATATTGATTCTTGATATTCATCACAGGTAATTTCATTGAAGTATTTGTTTATAATTTCTTTGTTGGTTAAATTTAAATTAATTTCCGGCATTTAGTGATTTAATATCCACCTTGGCCAATTTTGACATTTGAAATAATTTTTAAATTATCTTCTTCAACAATATCAAAATTAATCCTTTGGCCTTGTCTTAAAGTTCTAAATATTGATCCATTTAAAGAACCTGCTTTTAGATAAACTTCAGTTTTATCAATATCAAGGACGACTATTCCATTTCCTGAATTTGGATCGTAAGACTTGACAACTCCTTGAGCCATCAAACTTTTTCGCCTCTTTGTCTTATCTCCCTCACAACGGATTCGATTCCCCGTTTATCAATTATTTTGTTCCCACGGGTACTTACTTTTAGTTTTATCCATCTTTTCTCACTAGGTAACCAATATTTTTTTGTTTGTATGTTTGGTTTAAACCAACGAGTATTTCTTTTATGAGAAAAGGAAACGTGTTTACCTGATCTCGGCACTTTACCTGTTACTTGACATTTGTTAGCCATAAAATTCCCTCTAAAATACAAGTATAACTATAACTTGTCTAATAATTATTATGTACTTTGATTTAAAATCTTTTTAGGTATTGTTTGATTGTGGTTGATAGAAGTTTAAATTATTTATCTGAAATATCAATTTCTGAATTGAAGGGCTTTGGCGATAAAAGGATTAAATCTCTTCATAAGCAAGATATAAATTCTATAACTGATTTAATCAGACTCTTTCCTAAAAAACATTATGATAGATCACAAATTTTAAAATTATCTGATGTTAAACCAAATACAGAAAAAGAAATCACAATATTTGGAAAAATAACAAATGTATCTGTATTCACTACTCGAACAAGACTAAAAATTACAACATTAACTATTGAAGATAGTTCGGGTCTTGCAAGAGCTAAATGGTTTGGTCCTCAGTATATTGAAAGTAGATATAAGAAAGATGACATGGTTGCAATTGCTGGATTGCCTGAAGTGAAGAAAAATGGAACTGTAGAATTTAAAAATCCCGTAATCGAATCATTTTCATCTGACCAAGACCTATCAGAAACAGGCTCATTCATTTCTTTTTATCCAAAAATTGAAGGAGTACCTAATAAAGTACTTAGAAATGGTATTAAGCAAGCACTAAATAGAATCGAAGAGTTGAAAGATATTCTTTCAAAAGAGCAAAGACAGAGATATTCACTCTATTCAAGGCTTGACAGCTATCAAAAGATTCATTTTCCAAACAATTTTCAAGAATATAAAGATGCGAAAAAAAGACTTGCATTTGATGAATTTTTATATCTCCAAAGTCTTTTTGGACACTCAAAAGAGATTTATAAAACAAACCAAAGATCACATGAAATACAAATTAAAAAGTCACTTTTGGAAAATTTTGAAGACAAGATACCCTTTACCCTGACAAATGCTCAAAAAAAATCAATTAATGAAATATATAGTGATTTAAGTAAAAAAACGCCGATGAAAAGACTTCTCCAGGGAGATGTAGGTTCTGGTAAAACAATAGTTGCTGCTGCTGGCGTGCACGCAACAATAGATAGTGGAAAACAGGTAGCATTAATGGCTCCTACTGAAGTATTGGCAGAACAACATATGAATTCTTTCAAAAAATATTTAGAGTTTTTGAATGTAGAGATGCATATCTTGACCTCTTCAGTAAAAGATAGAAGTAATGTATTGGAAGTAATTGAAAGTGGAAGTCCAGCATTGATTATAGGTACACACGCATTAATTCAAAATAATGTGAATTTTAAAAATCTTGGACTAACAATAATTGATGAACAGCAAAGGTTTGGTGTTGAACAGAGGAAAAAACTTACTTTAGGTAGTGATTTAACTCCTCATCAGCTTGTTATGACTGCGACTCCAATTCCGAGGACAACAGCACTAGCAATTTATGGAGATTTAGAACTCTCTATAATTGATGAACTACCTCCCGGTAGAAAAAAAATCGAATCAAAAGTTATATCTGGCGGAAAACGTGACAATGTAGAAGTATTTAAAATTGCAAGGAAACACTTAGAAGAAAAATCACAAATTTTTGTAGTATGTCCCTACATTGAAGAAAGTGAAAATAGTGATATAAAAGCTGCTGAAAAAGTTTATGAATTATATAAATCAGAATTTGATGATTACAACGTTGAATTACTCCATGGAAAAATGAAATCAGAAGAAAAAGAAAACAAAATGATAGATATGAAAAACGGCGAGATAGACATAATGGTCTCCACTGTTGTTATTGAAGTAGGCATTGATATTACTAATGCAACTTTGATGATTATTGAAAGTGCTGAAAGATTTGGTTTAAATCAACTACATCAATTACGGGGACGAGTTGGAAGAGGTCAGAAGCAATCAGAGTGTATATTTCATATAACTGAAGGAAAAAGTTTTTCAAAAATTACAAATGATGGACAAGCAAGGCTTAAAGCAATCGAACAGCATGATGATGGCTTCAAACTATCAGAATTAGATTTACAAATCAGGGGAGAGGGTAAGGTAACAGGAACAACGCAATCTGGATTATCAGATCTAAAAATTGCAAATTTAAGAACTGACTATGAAATATTAGAAGACTCAAAAGAATTATTTACAAGCATAAATGATAAAAATTTAAAGTTAAATCTATTTAATGAAGCAAAAGTAATATTTCCTAACTTTGGAAAAATTGAAGAAACTAAATGAGAATAATTGCAGGAAAATATAAAGGTTCAAGAATACAAACAATAAATGAATCTTCCACAAGACCAATGATGAGTAAGGCAAGAGAAGGGATTTTCAATTCATTACAAAATAGTTTCGAAGGGTCATTAGTTCTTGATTTATTTGCAGGATCAGGCTCTTTAGGTATCGAGTCTTTAAGTAGAAACGCTAGCTTTGTGACGTTTGTAGATTCTTCAATCGAATGTAAAAAAGTAATAATGAAAAATTTATCAAATTTAGATAATAATTACACATTTCTTCTTTTAAAAGTATCAGAATACATTCAGCAATCTAACCAACAATTTAATATTATTTTTTACGATCCTCCTTTTTCATTATCAACTAATGAAGTAAATAATGATTTAAATAGTATTAAGAATTTAATGAAAACATCTTCAAAATTAGTAATTCACAGACATAAAAGTTCAGACCAATTTGTTTATCCAGACGGACTAGAATTATATAGGAAAAAAAAATATGGTCAAAGTAATATAACAATATTAGAAAAATGAAAGTATTAATACCAGGTTCATTTGATCCACCTACAAATGGTCATATTGATGTAATTCAAAGGGCATCTAAAGTATTCGAGGAAGTAATTGTTGGAGTAGTTGTAAATCCTCAAAAAAAATCAATGTTTGATGTTTCTGAAAGAGAAGGGATGCTGACTGAGATTCTTAAAGATTTTGTGAATATAGAAATAAGAAGTTTTGAGGGATTACTAGTTGATTTTGCAAAGGAATCAAAAGTAGATGCAATTGCAAAAGGGTTGAGAGCGATGACAGATTTTGATTATGAATTTCAAATGGCTCAAATGAATTTTAATTTAGCTGATTTTGAAACAATATTTATACCTGCTTCTCCAGAATATGGATATGTATCAAGTTCTATGGTTAAAGAGATATTTTCATATGGTGGAGATGTAAATGCTTTGGTCCCATTAATAGTCGTAGAAAGACTGAAAAATGTCTAAAAGTGAAATATCAATAGAGGATGTTTTGAGTGGTCAAATTAAAATGGAATATGTTGATCAACTAGAGCTTCTTAAAGAAAATCTATCATCAAATTCCTTTTTAAATAATAAAACAAATAAGAAAGAAATTATCAAACTTGTTGATAATTTAATTGATTTAATGCCAGTTGAGTTAAGAACGGCAAGGTTTATAGTTAGAGAGCAAGAGCTTTATTTGAAAAAAGCGAAAGATGAAGCTGAGGAAATACTGTCTAAAGCAGATCAAGAGTCCTCTCGATTAATCTCGGAGTCTTTTGTTTTACAAGAGGCAGTAGTTGAAGCTAATGCACTTGTTAAACAAGCCGAGCAAGAAGCAATCTTAAATAGAGCAAGTGTTGAAGATAAACTTGATAATAAATTGAAAGATATCCAATCAAAGATTGATGAGTTAAGCCAAATTATTGAACGTGAGAAATCTAATTTAAGGCAACCAAGAAAAATTATTGATCCAGAATAGAATGGATAAACTTCAAACAGAATTTGATATCACTTCTTTATTGAATGTGGACAATGAGGTAGATTATGAAGTCAATGGATATTTGGATGTTAAATATGCAGGTAATAAAACTTTAAAAAACCATCCTTCAAAATTAAAAATATGTATAAAAAGTTATCATGAAAAAATTTGGATAAACCTTACTTTAGATTTTAAATTTGAATCAGCATGTTCAAGATGTCTCTCTGAAAATATGTTAACAAAACAAAATAATTTTGAGATAGGTTTTTATAAGGATGATGAAAATGATTACGATATAGACCTTAATACTGAAATAATTGATGTCACACCCTTAATTTCCGAAGTCATCTTAAATGAAATGAAATTACAGTATTTATGTAAGTTGGAATGCAAAGGTTTGTGCTCTGATTGCGGAAAAAATCAAAATATAAAAGTCTGCAAACATCCTAAAAAAAATTTAAAAGAAAGTCCATTTTCTTCTCTAACTGAGCTAGATTTGTAAGTTGAAAGGAATTTTGTATGGCAGTACCTAAAAAGAAAATGTCAAAATCTAGAACTAAAAGGCGTAAAGCCCAACATAAAGTTTCAAGACCACATTTTATAATTGATCCAGAAACAGGAGTAGCAAAACAGTCGCACAGAGTAAATCCTGTAGATGGTACATATAATGGTCGTCAAGTAAAAGACCCAGAATCAAATTAGTTAATTATGAGTACTATTGCTGTTGATGCAATGGGTGGGGACTCCGCACCTGAGGAAGTCGTAAAAGGTGCTATTCTTGCTAAAAATCAAGGTGTTGATGTTATCTTATCTGGAGATGAAAATCTTATTTCAACTTATTTAGGTAGTGAACAGATACCAATTGTTAATTATCCACAGGTAATATCAATGGATGATGATCCAGCAAAAGCAATCAGAACAAATAAAAATTCCTCGATTTTAGGTGCTTTAAATCTATTAAAAGAAAAAAAAGCAGATGCAGTATTCTCTGCAGGTTCAACTGGGGCAAGTCTTATAGGAGCTATATCAGTACTTGGAAAAATCAAAGGTGTAACAAGACCAACTATTGCTACTGTTTTACCTGCTCAAGATAGAGAAGTAATACTTGTTGATTCAGGAGCGAATTTAGAAGTTAAACCCAAAATTTTATATCAATTTGCTGTAATGGGCTCAAAATTATCTGAATTACTATTCGAAATTGATAATCCAAGAATTGGTCTGGTAAATAATGGAGAAGAAAGTTCTAAAGGTAGAGAATTAGAAAAGTCAACATATAAATTACTAAATTCATCTGAGTTAAATTTTATAGGAAATGTAGAAGGTAAAGATTTTGCAAATTCAAAAGTTGATGTATTTGTTACTGATGGTTTCACTGGAAATGTTGTACTAAAAACAATGGAAGGTGTAGCTAGGTTACAAATGAATATGATATCGGACTCATTAAAAGAAAATTTATTAAAACCTCTGTTAACACCTGTGAAGAATGCTATGTCACCAGTAAGAGATGCACTAAATCCAAACTCTACTAATGGTTCATATTTGCTTGGAGTAAATGGATTAGTAATAATTGGCCATGGCTCGTCCAATGCTGAGGCTATAAAAAATGCTTTACTATTTACAAAAAGGGCGATAGATAAAAAATTTATTAATAAATTTTCTAAAGTATCAAATGAACTATGAGTACAAAAGATTTAAATAACTTTGAAAAAAATATAGGCTATTTTTTCAAGGATCAAGACCACTTAAAAATTGCCTTAACACATAAATCCTACATTGATGAAAATCCAAAATTTTTAACTAATCAAAGATATGAATTTATAGGAGATACGATTCTTGACTTTGATTTATCAATTTTCTTATTTAATAGTTATCCAAATCTTGATGAAGGTAGTCTTACAAAGATAAGATCTGGTGCAGTTGACCAGAATGCACTTGTTGATCTTGCTAACAAAATTGAGATTGGTGATTATCTCTTTTTGAGTAAAGCCGAAGATAGCACTGGAGGAAGAAAAAAAAGTTCAATACTTGAAGATGCTGTTGAGGCATTAATTGCTGCAATTTATTTTGATGGAGGCCTTGAAGAAGTAAATAAGTTTGTTTCTAAATTTATTTATCCTTTAATTGATAATTTATCAAAAAATCCAGGTCAAAAAGACTATAAAACACGCTTACAGGAATATTTTGCTAAAAACGGTCAAAAAGTAAATTATGAGTCTAAATCAACAGGTCCAGATCATAATAAAGAATTTCAAGCTAGTGTTTTTCTTGAAAATAAAGTTATAGGAAAAGGTAAAGGAAAATCAAAGAAAAATGCCGAACAAATGGCTGCAAAGAATGCATTTTCTGATTTAGACTAATAAAACTTTTTTAATTTAAGCAAAAGTATAAATTTTTAGTATCCTTATAAGTAACAACAGGGTTAAATATATGCACTTAAAATCAGTAGTTGCGAGTGGGTTTAAGTCATTTGCTGAAAAAACTACTATAAACTTATCTGAATACACAAATGTAATTGTGGGTCCAAATGGTTCTGGAAAATCAAATATAGTTGATGCTATTTCATGGGTGTTGGGTAATCAAAGCCCCGGTTCTCTTAGAACGAACAAAATGGAAGATGTAATATTCGCAGGAACAGAAAAACTTGGGGAAAAAGGCTTCGCTGAAGTATATTTAGTTTTTGACTTAGACGACAATACCAATTTCAACTCTAGTGAAGTATCTATTGGAAGAAAATTATATAGAGATGGTACTTCAGAATATTTTATGAATGGTCTTGCTTGTAGATTACTTGATATTCAAGAATTTTTAAATGACGTGGGCATAGGCAAGCAACAGCACATAATTATCTCCCAAGGGCAAATTACAGAAATTTTGAACGCTAAGCCTGAAGATCATAGAATTACAATTGAAGAAGCATCTGGAATACTTCCATATAAATTAAAAAAGGACAAAGCATTAAAAAGAATAGAATCTGGAGATAAAGAAATTAAAAGAGCAAAAGA
>CEUF01034716.1_pt1 | contig 16512 bp, 16 predicted proteins | sample 531461 | NCBI WGS metagenome assembly CEUF01 (sample SAMEA2623350, study PRJEB7988) | marine metagenome | biome: marine biome (ENVO:00000447); feature: surface water layer (ENVO:00002042); material: "saline water (ENVO:00002010), including plankton (ENVO:xxxxxxxx)" | depth 5 m | reverse complement strand
AAAGCTGTCAAGATTTCTCTAATTAAAAACGGTAACAAGCTCACAGCATTTGCTCCAGGTGATGGAGCAATTAACTTCATTGACGAACACGATGAAGTCATGGTCGAAGGTATTGGTGGCCGCATGGGTCGTTCATACGGTGACATACCCGGAGTTAGATACAAAGTAATTCAAGTCAATGGTGTGTCTTTAGACGAAATGGTCAGAGGCCGAAAGGAAAAGCCAGTTAGATGAGGTGGAATCGTGTCAGAAGTAGAGATGGAGCAAGAATCTAGCCCAGCACCAGAGGAAGTCAAGCCTATTGCTGGCATCGGAACACTTGTATTTGGCAAGTGGGATGCATCGCAAGTTACCTGTAAAGATCCAGGACTAGCACCTTACATCAACCTCACAACTGTCGGTGTCCCACACACTGGAGGACGACACGCTAATGCATGGTTCGGTAAAGCAAAGTTATCAGTTGTCGAGAGATATATCAACAAACTGATGAGAACTGGACCATATACCGGTAAGAAACAGGGTGCAATGAAGGCTTTTGAAACAGCTCTCGATAATATTGCAGAAAAATCTGGTGAAAACCCCTTACAAACATTTGTCGACGCTATATGTAACGGCGCTCCGATGGAAGAAATCACTAGAATCAAGTTTGGTGCAGTTTCTCAGCCCAAAGCTGTCGATTCATCACCATCTAGAAGGTTAGATGTTGCCCTCAGGAATCTGGCCAAAGGAGCCCAGCAGGGAACCCACAAATCAAAGCGAACACTAACGAGTTGTATAATTAACGAGTTAACGAAAGCCGCATCTGGAGATGTAACCTCCTTTGCTGTATCCAAGAAAGAAGAACTTGAGAGAATCGCTGCTTCAGCCCGGTGAAACTAACCGCAATCGAAGTATTAGTTACCGATTCAAACAGTCGCTAGTCGCCCATTTATCACCAATAGAAAGGTGTAGCATGTGCTTGTGATGCGAGTTGCTTAAGAACCCCTCTTTACTGGCTAATTTTGTCGAGAAGTGGTGAACACATGGGCCGTAAAGAAGATAATATCAAAAAAGCAACCGAAGTAATGCATGTTTTACCACAGATTCGTAACCTGTGCATCGCCGCACACATTGATCACGGTAAAACTACCCTTTCCGATAACCTAATTGCTGGAGCAGGAATGATGTCTAGTGATTTAGCAGGTGCTGCTAGGGTTTTGGACTTTGATGAACAAGAATCTGCTCGTGGGATAACTATCAACGCAGCATCAGCGTCAATGGTTCACCAAGTGGAGGGTACTGACTATCTCATCAACCTAATTGATACTCCAGGTCACGTAGATTTTGGTGGCGACGTTACGAGGGCTATGCGAGCAGTAGATGGATGTTTTATCCTTGCCTGTGCAGTAGAAGGACCAATGCCACAAACTGAAACAGTTGTCAGGCAAGCACTGAAAGAGAAGGTAAAGCCGGTATTATTTATCAACAAAGTAGACCGACTGATAAATGAGTTGCAAGTCACTCCTGAAGACATGATGGAGAGATTCAAAGGAACCATTACTAAAGTCAACAAACTAATTCGACAATTTGCTCCTGAAGAGTTCAAGAAAAGCTGGCAAGTTAGCGTTGGAGACGGAACCGTAGCATTTGGTTCAGCATATCACAACTGGGGAATAACCGTTCCATACATGCAGAAGTCTGGAATTTCATTTAAGGACATCTTTGAATATTGTAACAAAGAACAACAAAAAGAACTAGCACAAAAGGCGCCAGTTCACGAAGTTCTGCTTGACATGTCTGTTACCAAACTACCAAGCCCTGTCGAAGCACAACCATACCGTATCCCAAATATTTGGACCGGTGATCTTGAATCACCAATCGGGAAATCAATGATTGGCTGTGATCCAGAGGCCGAACTTGCAATGATGATTACCAAAATTTGGATGGATCCGCACGCTGGTGAAGTTGCTGTCGGTAGAATCTACTCAGGCGCTGTCAGCCAAGGTGAATCTGTTTACGCTATTGGTGCTGCAAAGCCAGAACGTGTTCAGCAGGTAAGTATGATGGTTGGCGGCGACAGAATTACTGTGCCCAAGGTAGTTGCAGGCAATATCGCAGCGTTAACAGGAATTAGGACTGCTGCTGCTGGTGTTACACTTTCAAAAGACAAGGATTTCACACCTTTCGAGGCAATTCGACATTATTCTGAGCCTGTGGTTACCGTAGCTGTTGAACCGAAGAGTATGAAGGATTTACCCAAGTTCATTGACGCACTACGAGCATTGGCCAAATCTGATGCTTCTCTGCAAGTGACGACCAATCAAGAAACCGGTGAAGCTTTGCTAGCAGGAATGGGTGAATTGCACCTGGAAATCACCGTATACCGAATCGAAGAAGAACAAAACATCAAGGTGAAAGTAAGTCCACCAATCGTTGTTTATCGTGAAGGTGTCGAAGGGAATAATCACGGCAGGCCATTTGAAGGCAAGTCACCAAACAGACACAACAGATTCTACTTTGAAGTCGAACAACTTCCGGGAGAGGTAATTGAAGCACTAAAGTCTGGTGACCTTGGAGATGGACCTGTAAGGACAAAGGAAGCCAAGGAAGTAGGCAACAAGTTCGGTGAGCATGGCATGGACAAAGATTTGATGAGAAAAATTTACGCAATTAAGGGCACTAACGTATTGGTTAATGATACCAAGGGTATTCAAAACCTTCACGAAACCCGTGAACTAATCATCGAAGCATTCAACGAAGTGTGTGTTAAAGGCCCGATCGCTGACGAGCCGGTTCAGGGAATGTTTGTTAGATTGGTCGATGCAAAACTTCACGAAGACGCGATCCACCGTGGTCCTGCTCAGACAATACCTGCGGTAAGAAACGGTATCAAAGGTGCGATGATGCGAGCTAGAACTATCATTCAAGAACCAATGCAGAAGGCTTTCGTCTCGGTGCCAAATGACTGGCTTGGACAAGTTACCAGAGAGGTTACCAACCGAAGAGGTATTATCGAGGATATGCCATCCGATGGTGATGTTACAACAGTTGTCGGAATTATACCAATTGCTGAAACCTTCGGCTTCTCCAATGACATCAGAGCTGCATCTCAAGGAAGAGCCGTTTGGAACACTGAAAACCTGGGCTTTGAACCATTACCACCACAATTGTTTGACAAGGTAGTTGGGGAGATTAGAACTAGAAAGGGATTGAAGCCAGAACCCAATCCCGAATCCTATTACTCAGACTGAACAGTATGACTGGTAAGGTGGTTGGCCTACACACCTCAAATGGTGGCGTTCCGAAATTACCCACGGAATTGTTAGTGGTAACTAGGGATGGATGCCTTGGCGACAAGCAAAACGATCGAAAGCATCATGGTGGATTGGACAAAGCGGTTTGTATATTTCAGGAAGAGATTATTGCTGATTTAGCAAATAATGGACACCCGATTTCACCTGGTTCAACTGGTGAGAACGTATTGATTAGTGGTATTCCTATCGGTGATATTAAACCGGGAGTTAGTTTGAAATTTCCTAATGTTGAATTAACTATAACTCAAGATGCACCTCCATGTAAAACTATCAAAGAGTCATTTATCGGCGGACAATTTAATGTCATTTCACACAAAAAGCAACCAAATTTCACAAGATGGTATGCCAAAGTAACCCAAGCAGGAACAATATATCTTGATGACTCGATAGAGACGGTTAACTAATTCTGTTGAGTTGATAATCGGTTAGTTCGCGTAACGCCAACAGTGCTGGGCTATCTCTTAATCTATCCAGACAAGAATGAGCTTTCTTGTGATACTCCTCAGCCTTCGTTCGGGCGTAATCAACTGAACCAATAGACTTCAATGCTGCTAACCCCAGATCGATTTCAGCTTGGGTAGCAGATTCGCCCTTACCAAGTACTGCTTTCAAATTATTAAGCTCAGGAGAATCAGGCTGCGATAGCGCATGAATGACCATCAAAGTTCGCTTACCTTGAGCAAGATCTGAACCCGCAGGTTTGCCAAGTGTATCTGAGTCAGAAAGAACGTCAATTAAGTCGTCCATCAGTTGGAAACATAAACCAACTGCAAGACCCCAGTCAGCCATGCATTGAATGGTTTCAGCATCTGCCCCAGACATACGAGCACCAACTTCAGCACATGTCAAAAACATCACTGCGGTTTTCCCCTCTATCATTTCGAAGTAATCACTCTCAGATACAGCGATACGGTCCTCAAACTCGATGTCTAATTGCTGCCCCTCACTAACTCTTCTAACCATCCATGCTAATCGATTCACCATTGCACCGACATCCTTGTGTGCCAGTCCTTTAGCCCCCACCAATCTCTCAAAGGCAATTGCTAACATTGCATCACCAGCATTAATCGCAGTCGGTAAGCCGTATTCTATGTGAACCGCATTTAGACCACGTCGAGTATCATCATCGTCCATTATGTCATCGTGGACTAAAGTAAAATTGTGCACAATTTCAATAGCTGCACCAACATCTAGCAGACCGGAATGTGAATTTCCAACAGCCTTGCCTACTAACCAGGGAAGAGTGGCTCTTAGCCTTTTACCGCCACCTTCAATCAAGTGCATCATGGCATTTGACAGTCGTGAATGCTTAGAGGCACACAGACTATCAGAAATTCTGCGCTCAACTAGTGGCTTAACCTCCATTATTGAGGTATTCAGCCCTGCACCAGTCGCAGTCGACAGCATATCTGAGACATCACCCATGTCGTGAATTAAATCATCCCTCAATTCGACAATCCGGTCTAAATTACCAATACTATCCCACCATTCATCAGTCATGACCCGTTCTGCAATACACCTAAACCACGGCGCTATTTCACCACCAATGTCAATATCTCCAGCAAGTATCTGGTGTAGTTCTTGTTTACTGACCCATTTGATTTCCGACACCTCATTCTGATTAATTTTGATATCAACATCTGCTTGAATTACTAAAATATGATCTATCTCTCTTTCAACCCAATCTGCATTCATTCGGGCAGAATACATCATCTTAGTAACAAAGTGGAAGTCATTCAACGACAATTCATCAGGTGATATTCCCAGTTCTTGGTGCAATTTTCTAATTGCCGCCCGCTTGACACCGGAAGCATCAATCAGTTCGGACTCAGTGTCAGACGAAAGTGGATGAGAGCAGCAAGAGTTGGCCCAAACCCCGGGAAATGTAACTTTGTCATCAGCTCGCTTTTGCAGCAGTAGCCTGCCCTCACGATCAAACATCAATACGCTAAACGCTCTATGGAGTAGACCGGCTTGATAATGTGCCGAAACTTTTGATGCACTACCAATAGCAGAGTCATTTTCATCGACTAAAATGACAGCTTCTGACATCAATGCTATCTGTTCACTATCCGCTGAATTATCCATCAGCATTTGTTGGAGATTTTCATCAATCTCAACAGATGGAACATCACCTATCTGGTATCCAGTCAAGTCATCACCATGCATTGCAGTAGAACTCGATAAATGAATAGTTCCCTCAAGAAATAAATCATTCACTGATTATTTTAGTCCCTCTAGTTTGTCTTCCGATACAAGCATCAAATAATCGCTCGGGCTTTTCTCCATTGACTAGCATTACTTCAATGCCGAAACTTGCCACTTCAGCACCGCGTTTTGCTTTAAGTTCTATACCACCCGTTACGTCAATCTCAGAGTGGTGAATGCCAGAATAAACGATAGATGGCGACCATTCTTTGATTAAATCGTCTTCTGTTGCTTGCTCAGGAGGTTTACTTAGGATTCCATCAACTCCTTTTACGGCAAATACTAAACGAGTAACATTTGGAATATCACGGCATAACCTTACTACTAAATCATCGCCTGATAATATTCCAAATTCTCCATTATCACAATCGACGACATCACCAAACGTAATCGGAACTTCTTCCGTTATGGTGAAATTGCCGAGTATATCCCCTGAAAATCCACTTCCTGTATTTCTCGCCCATCTGTGTGGCGGCAGCGATTTCGCCGAAACACCAACTTTTTGAAACGCGGTGATAATGAGATTGTTTAATGTAAGCATGTCCTTACGAACAAGACTAACCGCGTCTTTCTGCGATGAGCAATCATCCTGAGGAGCGAATTCCACCCCTGGCAATAATCCTTCATTCAAGCGCCAATATTTTGCTCTTAAATGACCAAATGAACCTGCACCATGCACTACTATCACCTGCAATCCAGATTCCAAACATCGCTTCACAACTGCAACTAATTGTTCTATAATGGCTAAGTCTGGTGTACATAATTTTGCTTTGTTGGTAATAAGTCCCCCACCGAATTTCACTACCACTACATCGGTCATAGTTATCGCCAAATATTGATATCTCAATATTGTTGTTACTCACAAGCATTCATCAATGATGGTCTATTCACAAGCATCATGTCAGAGGGTCCATTGCTTGATGAATTCATGCGACACCTTCAGGCCAGTCTTGATGAAGCAATGGACATTGAGGACAAAATTGAGCGGCATGATAGAATTCTTCAGCTCGAAATAGCCATACAAGAGGCGATAATCTTCAAGAATCGGTATAAGGAGCTAGTAAGTCATGGTATTGATCCATTAGTTCTTGTTGCACAAAAGGAAGGTCAAGAGGCTCCACCCCCAGCAACAAAATCACAAGCTCTTACTCTGGGTGGGTCTAATTGCGAAAAATGCGGTTCTGCCCTCGACCCCGATTTAGACTTCTGCCCTGCTTGTGGCACGGTAGTCAAGTGACTTACTCTTCTTCTTCCGCTTCCCATCTAGCGACTATGTCGGTTATCACTGGATCATCAGATTCGACCTGATACAGATAATCAGATGGCATATCGGTGGTCAAAAACACTGACTTACCTGCTCTAAAAATAGTATTACCATCAGCAATTGCCCTCGTAGTATCGACTTCAATTATCGCTGGTCGATCGATTCTAACATGGCCTGCCTCCATAGCCTTCTCAATGGTCTTTGAGAGGTGGACATGTTGTCGGTCTCCCGCAGTTATACCAAATTCAAGAATTGTCGGAACCTCGTCTGGCTCGCATGGCCAGTATAGTGCATCCGGAATATCATCAGTTGGCAAGTCGAGTTCTAGTTCTATAGAATGACCGTATGTGGCCCTAATCATTTCTCCCTCTACCTGATATCTACCTTTTTCATCAGAGTTTGCAATTGCCTCAAAGTGCCATCCACGAAGCCAATGATAGTGCCTTCTTTGGTTTGATATTGCTTCAGACAATTCCCTGGTATTGACCCAGCCGTTAATATCCATGTCAACTCCGAATTTTTCGGGAGCATGACGTAAAACCAGCGCTAGAATTCTGCCCAAAGATTGTGATTCTCTATCGCTCATGATGAATTTTCCTTCTTCATTACAAACATCACAGTTACTGCCGATGAAAAACTTCGTCTCGCATCCTTTGTCCCTACATTGTCTTAGCATGATTCTAGGCGGAGAGCCTCTGTTATTAGTATCTATGGAGGATTAAACATTACAAACAAATAATCTAGTTATGTTATAATTAACCGCTGTAATCAAATGCTACCTGTCAATCGGCTAGTCATGGTTGATGTAGCCATTATCGGTGCGGGCCAAACCAAATATGGCAATCATCAACTTGGTATGAAGGGCATGTGGGCCGAAGCCGCTGTGAATGCTTTTGACAGCGTCGATAAAGACTTCCAGCCAAATCAAATAGATGAGGCATATATTGGGAGTGTAGCTTTCGGCGGCGGGCAGTTGGGTAATACTGCTGCTCTCCTCACAGAGCATACTGGCATGCAGGGCAAACCTGTTCGTAGAGTAGAAAATGCGTGTGCATCATCTGGATTTGCCTTAAGGGATGCTTGGATGGCAATAAAAAGCGGTCAAGCTGATGTTGTAATTGCTGGTGGTATTGAGAAAATGAATGATTTAACCCCAGAACGCAAGAGATTCTGGCTGGGTGTTTCCGGTGATACTGAGTGGGAACGGCTTGCAGGTTTGACTTTCCCTGGAACCTACGCACTAATGGCAAGAAGATACTTTCATGAGTTTGATTCGACCCATGACGACCTAGTCAATATCAGCGTTAAGAATCACTATCATGGACTGGATAATGAGGTTGCCCACATTAGGAAAGATGTATCATTTGACAAAGCAAAAAACGGTTTTATGGTTGCAGATCCACTGACACTGTATGATTGCTGCCCAACCTCAGATGGGGCATCGTGCGTTATCCTCGCTGCGGACCATGTAGTAAGTCAATTTACCGAAGACCCTGTTTGGATTAAATCCTCAGCTGCTGCATCTGATTACTTAGCACTCCACGATCGACCATCAATCACTCAACTAATGGCCACACAAAAGGCCGCCAAACGAGCATACAGCATGGCAGGCATTTCAGCAGAGGATGTTGATATCGCTGAGGTACACGATTGTTTCACTATTGCTGAATTGTTTGCTACTGAAGATCTAGGTTTTACTGAACGTGGCACAGGTGGTCATTTTGCCAGAGAAAATCGAGGTCGGCGTAACGAGGGAACTACATGTATTAATCCGAGTGGTGGGTTGAAATCTAAGGGCCATCCGCTTGGTGCGACCGGCACTGGACAGACTGTGGAAATATTCAAGCAACTGCGAAACGAAGTAGAATCGACACGCCAAGTTAGAGATGCTAACATCGGTTTAAGTCACAATGTTGGCGGTTCAGGAGCGACTTGCTCAATACATGTCTATGGGAGGGATCGTGATTGAAAGATTTTCACCCATGGCATGGATATCTTGTGGCAAGCGAAGAGGACTGTCATTACATCTGTTCCACTTGGCAATTAGGCGAACAGTGCGTATTTGGTTATGACAGTGATTATACAACGATGGCTGTGGCTCTTATCAAGTTCCTAACTGCCCGAGAGCATCCTGTGATTCTCAAAGTAATTGATGAAAAAATTTCCATTGATGTATTAGCTGCCTCAACCGAACATGAGATTGCAGATTCTGGGTATACATTATCGTGCAATAGTGATGCATCACTGGCTATGTTCCTTGATGACGCACCGGTTGTTGCCCCACCAACAGAAGCAATGAAGGCAATCAATCCCGAAACTTACAGCAAAATCAACCAGGCTTGGGATGAAGAATCCAATGAAAGAAACATCTCTCAAGGTGCCTATGTATCAGGTCAACAGTATAGTGAAAGCCTTGAGTCGAGATTGTCTTTAACTGCGCAGAGTCACGATGTGCTAATATGGCCACAACGTCAAATGGATGCTGACGGTGTGGTTATTGAAGACAACATAATGAGGCTGAGGCCCACTGGAACCGTTACTTCATGGACAAAATTGAGCGCTGCTGGAGCACCATCAGAATTTGCCATCAGAGCACCGATTTTAGGAGGCATCGCAACTGTCATGGTTCAGACTACCGATGGCCCTAATGGCGTTTTTCTATTGGTCGATGATGATACTACAACCCCAGAGATAGGGGCATCAGTAGATTTAGTGGTTAGAAGGTTGTATGCTCAAGAAGGATTAATTCGTTATGGTCTCAAAGCAATTTTGAAGAATTAGGTTGATATTGCAAAGCATTGATAGAAAATAGATTGCATGGTGGAAGTATGGCGAGGTTTGGCGGTATCAGAAAAGGTCGGCGTGAGGCTTCTGACAATTTATCCTACACTGAGGGTGGTGATTGTCCTAGGTGTGGCGGCGAGGCACAGAATTCGACTATGGCGGGCTATCTCAAGTGCGTTGCTTGCTCACATGAATGGGCTGACCCAAATTACACAGAAGATTCAGTTATAGAAGAAATTCCAACCTATCACCGAGATGCAGATTTGATTGAACAATTTAAGCAAGATGTTGCTTCTGGTAGCCTTGCCAATGTCTTGGGCGTTGACCATAACCTAACTGAGCAGCAAGAGGCATCATTGGCCAGGTTGGAAGATAAGTGGATGAGTGGCATGCAAGGTCGGTTTAACACCGCAACAGAGGAAAGAAAACCACTAATGATAATGTTTGATGATGACGACAACATTGTTTCAACTGAGGTAGCTGCCTTAACGATAGTTTCGAACGGATTTGATGGTGGTGAAGAAATCAGACTCGAATACCCCGGCAAAGGAACCGAATTTTACTCATACAATGTCAATGATGGTATGGGCTGGAGAAGAGGAGCCAATGCCGAAGAAACTGCGAGATCAATTGCTAATGTTATCAACAATAAATCAAAATTAGTATTTGCAAATGTAGATAATTGTAGAATTTCATTTGAACTACGAAGTGATGAATTAAAACCAGAATCTCTAGTGTTATTCGTCGATGATCCCGGTGGCACAGACATCGTTGCTGAGAAGAACGGTGTGATTCTTGACGCAAGAAATGCTACCGATTTTGAGGATTACCGTAGAGTTGTTGAAATGGTATTGGAAGACGGAATAATTTCACCAAGTGAAGATCAACTACTTTGGTCATTGCGGCAAGAATTGGGTATCGACGACGCTTACCATGTTCAAATGGTAATGAGTATATATGGTGATAAGACATTGAAAGAGTGTACTAGTTGTTCAGCAATGGCAGAATTATATGTTGAATATGCTAGTTGGTATTGTCATACTTGTGAGCAGTGGTGTTGACTAGTCTAATGGCTAATAGCACATCATTCTATAGAATCATAATTCGTCTGATTGCGGACTTATTTTTTATGCACAACAGAGGGATTCTTCATAAGGTATGTCGCAATGGCTAAGTTAGGCGAGTCATATGGCTGGAGATGTATTGTATATTGGAATTGATTTGGGAACTTTTCGCTCAGTGATGGTTTCCTCAGATAGTCACGAAGAAGAGGAACTAACCGTTATTGGAACACCAAAGGACCCGATAGCGAAAAACTTCCTAAAAAGAGATGTATTGTTTGGCGAAGAAGCTCTAAAAAACCGATTGGCTCTAAACCTTTTCCGACCTCTCGAACATGGTGTGATAAAAGATACTGCAGAGGACAGGGATTTCATAGCCCATTTCATTACCCATCTAATTTCCCTTTCTGACCCTGAAGATTACGATAGAGTTGTTGCTGTAATCGGTGCGCCTGCAGAAGCTAGTTATGTTGACAAGACTGCAATATTTGATGCCGCAGCAGGAACTGTAAACGCCGCAATGATCATCTCTGAACCATTTGCTGTAGCCTATGCACTCGACATGATCGAGCACACATTAGTTATCGATATCGGAGCCGGAACGACTGATTTATGCCGTGTCTATGGAACAATCCCAAGCCCAGAAGACCAAATGCATACAGAATTTGCAGGCGATTACATCGACAGAAAAATCATCGAAGAAGTCCAATCAAAATACAGTGGCGCACAAATTACCAAAGACATGGCGCGCAGATGGAAAGAACAACATTCCTTTGTCGGCACTTCGACTCCAGATTCTCCAGTAATGGTTGACTTCTCCATAGAAGGTAAGGCGATGACTCTAGACATCACAGAGTGTGTGCAAAACGCATGTGAGTCCATTGTTGACCCTATTGTTGAAAATGTCAAGAAACTGATTGCGGGTTCAAACCCTGAATATCATGACCAATTCCGCAGAAACATGATTCTAGCTGGTGGTGGTTCAGGAATTGCTGGGCTAGGTGCAATGATTGAACGTAGACTGAGTGACTTGGGCGATGTAAATGTCCATGTTGTTGATGACCCAGTAAGGCTAGGTGCGATGGGTGGATTGAGATTGGCTATGGAAGTTCCAGAAGAAATGTGGAAGAACCTAACCCTTGCCTCTCGCTGATAAGGCGTTACTACTCCTCTGACATTCCGTATTTAGCAGCTAATTTTGGATCGATTAGTGGCGACTGACAATGCGGACAGCGATCACTAGCACTCAACATTGATGGCCTAATGGCTAAGACTGCCATACACGATGGACATGCTGCCAACATTTCCCCGTGCTCTAATTGGAAATCCATTCCGTCATCATCACCACTGAAATATCCAGATTTGTACATTGAATTAAAGTGAAACATAAATCTCCTAAACGATCCTAGTGTTGCCCAACCGGTCAAAAATAAGAACAACAGACCACCTACATTACCCGAAACGACAAATAGTAACGAGTCCAAAGCATTGAGGCCGAAAAACAGTCCTGCAATCATGATCATGATCGCTGCAGGCCAGTAAGCCCACTCTGCTTTATTCCTGTAAGAATTCCAAGTTGCGAACGCCAAAATACTTACCAAAGCCAGTATTAAGTTGGATATTTGTGGTGAAATTAGTGAAGCAATGACCCAAAATAAATACATCACAATTAAGCCATCGATGAATACAATGAATGTCGTTCCACGATGTATCCTATCGAACACGCTGTTTCTAGCAACCAGGCTATTTGGTTTCATACCGGCGACCACAATTTGGTCACCACGGTTAGGCTGCATGATGTGGCGTAGTTGCCATTAATATTGAATTGTTGCACAGAAATTCAAACAAAATACGACGAAGAAGTCAAAATGGCCTAACCATTGCCCTGACTATGGCGATGCGAGACACGGATGTTGAGATTCGTGGTGATAGCCTCGCAGGAAAGAAAATTCTGCTTGGCGTAAGCGGCGGCATAGCTGCAGTTGATACTGTTCGCTTAGCCAGGGAATTACGCCGCCACGGAGCATTAGTCAGTGTTATGATGACACATTCTGCTCAGAAAATAATCACTCCACTCGCAGTCGAGTGGGCAACGCAGTCTGAAGTAATAACCGAGTGGGAAAGTGATTTATCAGCGCTTGATGAAGTAGATGCAATATTAATCGCTCCTGCAACCCGTGATTTACTAGCAAGTTACCTACATGGACTGCAACATGGCCCTATCCTTATGTCATTGAGTGCCGCTAGAACTAGGAATTGTCCAGTAATGATGATACCCAGCATGCATGCTGATTTAGCCGATGACCCGGTGACGAGTGAACTTGTTACAGAGGTCGAAAAGCTCGGAATCAAAGTCCACTGGGGACAAGAAAATGAGGGTAAAAGAAAAACTCCTCCACACGATGAGATTGTTGCAAGATTTGCACACTATGTGAATCGCCTCAAACCTAACCGAAAGTCAGTGGTCATTACTCTAGGGGCAACTAGATCACCAATTGACGATATCCGTTATGTGCAAAATACCAGTAGTGGAGCCACCGGTTTCCAAATTGCTGACTATCTACATAGGCACGGACACGATGTAACCTGCGTCGCTGGACTAACCAATTACACTCGCCCTGAATGGCTACCTCTTACTTTATCAGCAGACAAGCCTGATGACATGCTGGCTGAATTAAATGCCCTAGCAAATGATGAAATCGATGCGTGGATTCATGCTGCAGCGGTCTTAGATTACGTGGTCAAATCGCCAGCTGAAGGAAAATTGGCCAGCCAACAAGGACCACTAACTGTCGAATTAATTGAAAGTTCAAAACATATTTTGGAATTGAAGAAAAAATGCAGTGACGCAGTGAGGATTGGCTTTAAGTTAGAGACCGGTATCAAACAAAAAGAATTGGTCCGACGAGCCTTTTCTCAGTTAGAATATGCAGAAATGACCGCTGTTGTCGCTAACCGACTAGAGGACATTAATGACGATACCAAACCTCGAGCGTATCTGGTTGACAGCACTGGTGCAGATTACACATTACAAACCATGCTTGATGTGTGTGTTGCTATTACGACAATAATTGAAAGGGGAGTTTAGTGATATAATGCGACGATTCGCAGTTATCGGTCATCGGGCGATGTCTTCTGGTAAGTTACCCCTCAATGACTTGGCTAGTGGCGCTGGGCGTATGGATGTCATGGTAAGAGCATTGATGGCGGCCATGATGACGAGTCATGGATTTCGCCGTGACACTGAAATCATTCTCCATTTATTGGGCGGCCCTGGCCCAAACAGAAGACTGAAAATAATTGGGAGTGAAGTTCGTGGCATACACGCAGAAGAACGTTCGGTTGCTGGGCAAATCGCTAAGGTTTTGCGTGAACCAACGCCACCAATAGGAATGTGGTCAAAGCGTGCCGATGGCATATATGATAGCGGCGGCGACATTAACGAAACCATCCGTGAGTGGCGTGACTCACCGATAATTGCCTTAGACGCTAACGCACCAAGGCTGTGGGTTGAAGATGCAGTCATACCGAGTGAAAGTAATCCCGGTTGGTCAGCCCGTGCAGATAGCAAAAATCAGAACGACAGTGGATTAAACATTGGCTTCATTCTAAGCGATGACCAAAGTCTTGAACTGGAATCTACACCAGGAATCATCTTCAGGTCGCTTGGTCAACAGTGGCTACAAGGACATATGGCAATTGGGATATGTCACTTTCTGATTGATGAAGGCGTAGAATTATTCCTTTAGCCATACTGGATAATTATGCTCACCACTCTTCAAACTCCAAGTGAGCAAACGGTCGTCAAGAGCTAATGGATGTGTTTGTGGCCATGTTGGCAGACATGATATGCTGGACTGCCTGACCATTACTGTATCACAATCACTATTGTTTACTGGTGTGTGATCGATACTTGCCGCTCCTATGGTGAAGGTTGCAGTCTTTTGGTTGTCTTTACCCTCACTAAATGATATTGCATCCCTATACCAGCGCATGCCTAGTCTCGTTGTCTGAAATTTGCCATTCCAGTCTGGTGGAGTGTTGATGTTTAACATCAACTCACCGTTTCTGAAAGCCATTCTTAGTGCTTCAGCAGGGTTGCTCGACCAAGCAGGTTCATCTTCAATTATTGGCCATCTACTTATGTGCGGTTTGGCTAAATCTACGCTAGGACGCCTGAGATTTTCAGGGACAACTGGTAAAATTTCCAACGCCTGTTCGATAACCTCTACAGTTGCCTTAACGGCAGACTCCATGCCCTCATCTTCAAACGAAGTGAGTGATGATGCGATCGCCGGCATACCATACAATCCTGCCTCTCTTGCTGCACCCATAGTCCCACTATGATACGAATCCTGAGACATGTTAGGGCCTAGGTTTACTCCTGAAACCACTATTCTAGGAACAACATCTGGCAAAATATGTTGTAATCCTCGGTCTAGCGCTACTATCATCGTGTCGCAAGGGGTACCATCGAGTTCAATCAGGTGCAAATCTTTGTCATTTACATTCCACTGTTCTTTCAAATCATTTCTAAAGCGCCACTCTAGAGGAGTCATCAGGTTTATTCTCATTCCCGTAGCCGATTGATTATCACTTGGCGCGAAAACTACTACTTTGTGACCTCGTTGATTTAATGATTCAACAAGTAGTTTCATTCCGATAGCTTGGATACCATCATCGTTAGTAAGTAACAACCAACCTGTATCTGTAGCGTCTGACATTTGACTCCCTCATACATCCACCGCAACTTCACTCGTTTCATTGTTCGTATCAGCCTCGGAACTACTTACCACTACCAAAATTATACCAACAATAAGTATTGGACCGCCTATCCAAGTCCAAAATCCGGGAAGTCCAGTATTAAACAAAAGATGCCCGATGATTGAACCAATTATCGGCTCTAATGTCACACTTGTTGATACAACTAGTGGCGGCATATATCTGAGACATGTGTTAAGACCCGTATGACCCAATAAGCCAGCAATTAATGCCAGAGCAAGAAACCACCGGAAATATTCACCTTCAACCCATCCAAGTACGCCAAATTTGTGATAATCTGGCTCGATAGCATACGATGCAGGAATCAAGAGTAATGCACCTATCAAAGTAACCGGGAATGCATAGATGAATATAGGCATCCATTTTCTCAATATCCTGCCGCTTACGATATAGCCAACAACAAACATTGCACCGAGAAACGCAAGAAAATCCCCCCAAATAGTGACGGTTCTATCACCTTGCTGATCGCCGTAATCTATCAGAGCCAAAGCTGCACCGGTAAACCCTATGCATGCACCAATTATCTCTAACTTTGAAGGACTACGATAATTCTTCATCAGCTTTGCCACCAATGTCATCCCGACCACAATAATCAGCGGATGAGCAGTGACAAATAACAGTGAATGAGTAAGTGATGTTTCATCTAGACTAGCCACCCAAGCACCAAAATGTAAGGCTAGGAATATGCCGCCGGCAAATATCCAAAATATAGTATTACGTTCCATTAATCTATCACTGATTTCATCTCGATGCACTATCCACTGCACCACCGCCATAGGGGCAAGTATTAGGGAGGTAAGTTGCAAACGCCAAGAGGCACGTAGTAAAGGTGGCACTTCATCGACTTGTTGGAATAACGCACCTGCACTGGATACCCCAAAGACGGCAGCGACAAGTAGTAACCACACCCAAACTGGGGTGCCCCGAATTGTGCGCATTTGTTTCACTCTCAGCTTATCTCAGCATCCAGTATTGCTTCCTCTGGGCCAGAGCCGATTACTCCTGCGCGTTTGAATAGCCAGTATATCAGATAGCCGATACCCAGATTTAGCGCCACGAACCCTACTAGTCTGCCAACATACCATGTTGTTGAAAACGGATCTGCTACTAAGGTATCAAG
>CEUF01128874.1_pt1 | contig 16815 bp, 19 predicted proteins | sample 531461 | NCBI WGS metagenome assembly CEUF01 (sample SAMEA2623350, study PRJEB7988) | marine metagenome | biome: marine biome (ENVO:00000447); feature: surface water layer (ENVO:00002042); material: "saline water (ENVO:00002010), including plankton (ENVO:xxxxxxxx)" | depth 5 m | reverse complement strand
GACTATTATACTGTGTTTTTTCTACACTGGATGTGTTTATGGTATCAGTTCTATCGTAACCTAAACGACTTTCTAAATTAACTTTTGGCCTATTTTCTCCTAATACTTTAGATATTTCCTGATTGCTAGCTTTAAGTTTAGAACGCAAAGCCATTATTTCTGGACTATTATTATAAGCCTCAGACATTGCTTGCTTGAAAGTAACTGAAAATGAATCCATACAATAAAGAAAGCTTACCATTATTATTAAAAATTTTATCAATATACCTCTCAAAGTTTTAATATTTACTTCAATTTTCTAAACTAAAAGTATTTCTATGCTCTTCATCAAAAATTAATTTTGGAATATTCAGATCACATATAAATTCTTTAAATATATTCTTATTTGTTTTTGTATACATAAAAAGTTTACTTTCGTCCATATTAGCATTAAAATTTTCACAAATCATAAGCTTTCCATTATTAGCTAGTTGATGCAATAACTCTTCACTAGGCTTTTTTCCAGATCCTAGAAGAATGATAACGTCATAAGGCGAAAATTTCTCACTTCCCTTTAAAAATGATCCATTAATATTAACAACATTATCAATTAGGTTAGTTTTAATATTAATATCTGCTTGTTTATGAAAGTTTATATCTTCCTCTAAAGCCATAACAGCACTAGAAATTTTTGAAATTATAGCACTTTCATAGCCATAATTAGAACCTACTAATAAAACAACATCTTGGGATTTTATGGAGCTTTTTTCTATTATTTTTGCTAAGCAAAAGGGAGAGATTAGGTGCCTATCCTTTGCAACTTTAATATTAATTTCACTATAAGCCAAGTGTTTAAGTTCATTAGGAAGATACTTTTCTCTATCTATTTCATTAAATACGTTTAGTAAGTTTTCATCCTTGATTAAACCAGGAAGAAACTGGCCCGCGATCATATTTTCTTTCATTTTTTGAAATGTGGACATAAATGTAATAATAGTAAACGCAGATAAAATATAAAGTATTATTTAGAGTTTAACTTATAATAAATTATTTCATAAATGATATTAGATAAAAAAACTGCAATTGTTATTAAAGCCAATAAGCCAAAGTAATATATTATAGTTTTAAAAATTTCTTTTTTTCTTTTTATAACTGTTTTTCCTTCTTTAGGAACTAGAGGACATGTATGAGGAAGAGTCCTTTCAATTTTTTTTAAACTCTTATCAGATATCTCATTTTTTATTGTTAATTCGTTAATAAGACTTTCTAATATTTTTGTGTTTTTATGAAAGCTAGTTAAAACTCTGGTAGAGTCATAAGCATAATTATAAAAAGTCTCTTCTAACCTTTCTAACCTTCCATCCATTGACTTAATATCGTGGAAAATACCTGAAGATTTGGGTAAATTTCTGCTATTAATATTTGCAGGTGTCATTTTTTCTTTATCTTCATAAGTTTTTTGATTTAAGCTTATATCTTTTTCTTCACTTTTATCTTTATCAAATAAAGTATTTCTAAGATTATTAATTTGTTTTTTTAAATTAGACTCTGACATCAAATATATGCCTGCTAAATATGTGCCATTTATTATATTTTATTCTTATTATTATCATGATATTTCTTTAAATTTAACTATTTTAGATCTCCTATTTACAGCCCAACGATATTGATCTGGCCACATATCAAAATTTGGGTCCACTTCTAATTCCTGAGCAGCATGAAGAGGCCAAAATGGATTATACATCAGCTCCCTTCCCATAGCAATTAAATCAGCTTGCTTTTGTTCAATAATTTTCTCTGCTTGTTTTGCATCAATAATAACTCCCACGGCCATTGTCTTAATATTAACTGATTTTTTTATTTCACTAGCTAGTGGAACTTGAAACCCTAATCCTCTATCCGTAATATTTTTAAGAATATCACCTTTATCATCTATAGCAAACCTAGGTCTTCCTACAATTCCTCCAGATGAACAATCTACTACATCAACTCCAAGTTTATTTAAAATATTTGCTAACTTTATTGAATCTTGAATTGTCCAACCATTTTTTTGACCATCGATTGCTGATATTCTGCAAAAAAGAGGTAGTCTATCTGGTATTTCCTTTCTTATAGCAACTATTATATTTTTTAATAATTTAATTCTACCTTCATAACTACCTCCATAATCATCATTTCTTTTATTTGATATTGGAGATAAAAAAGAGTGCAAGAGATAACCATGAGCTGCATGAATTTCTATAATTTCAAAACCAGCCGCAACTGCCCTTCTAGCAGATTTTACATAACATTTTATAAGATAGTTTATATCTTCAAGAGACATAGCTTTGGGAACTTGCCACCCTTCTCCTAGTGCTAGAGCAGTAGGACCAAATGGTTTCCATGGTTTTTCATCTTTTTCTTCGGACTTAAAGTCTAAAGGAGTTCCTCCTTTCCAAGGTTGTTTTGCAGATGCTTTTCTGCCAGCATGGGCTAGTTGTATAGCAGGAATAGAACCCATGTCTTTTATAAATTTAGCAATTTTTTCGAATTCTACAGCTTGTTTATCATTCCACAACCCACAGCAATAAGGTGTAATTCTTCCTTTTTCTTGGACAGCAGTTGCTTCCGTAAAAATTATGCCTACTCCAGCTCTTGCATAAGTACTTAGATGAGAAAAATGCCAATCATTGGGAAGACCTTTTCTTGCTGAATACATGCACAAGGGTGATAGAACAATTCTATTTTGTGTTGTGATGCCACGAATTTTTATAGAAGAAAATAATTTAGATTTCATTTGTAATAATAATACTGATTTATTTGTTTTACACAATTAGTTTAAGATGCTAATTTATTTTTTCGGCTCGGTGGCAGAGTGGTTATGCAGCGGATTGCAAATCCGTCTACGGCGGTTCGATTCCGTTCCGAGCCTCGTTATTAGAAAGGAAAAGTTTGAGAGAACCTTGTATAGTAGGTGTTTCTGATGCTAAAATAGATGATAGAGGGTGTGTAAGTAAACTCTCATCTGTTCTAAGCATACAAAGAGAATGTGCAACTGAAGCATTAAAAATATCAGGACTTGAATTTAAAGATATTGATGGACTAGCTGTAGCTGGATTATGGGGAATGCCTGGTCCAGGTGTTATGCAACCTAATGTTCTAACTGAGTATTTAGGAATTAAATATCCAAAATGGCTTGATGGAACAAATACTGGAGGTTCTGCCTTTTTATTTCATCTTAATCATGCGTACCAAGCAATAAAAAATGGTATATGTAATAATGTTCTTATACTTTATGGAAGCACACAAAAATCTAATAGAGAAAGAAACTTTTTAAATAGACCAGCTATTTACAGTAGTCAATTTGATATGGTTGCTGGGTTACCTTCTCCTGTTGGAGCTTATGCCCTTGCTGCTCAAAGACATATCTATAAATATGGTAGCTCTAAAAAAACTTTGGCAGAAATTGCAGTTGCTGCAAGAAAATGGGCATCGTTGAATGATAATGCATATAAAAAAAATAGTTTAACTGTTGAAGAAGTATTGGAGTCTTCAATTATATGCTCACCTCTAGGAAAATTGGACTGTTGTCTAGTAACAGATGGAGGTGGAGCTGTAGTAGTTTCAAATACAGATTTAAAAGAAAAATTTAAATTACCACCAATTTATATAAAAGGTTTTGGTGAGTCATCATCTCACTCTAGCATTAATTTTGTTGAAAATATTGAAATTTTGGAGGTTGCAAGAAGAAGTAGCAAAATTGCTTATCAACAATCAGGTCTAAAGCCAAATGATATTGATCTTGCTATGATTTACGACTCCTTTACTATAACTGTTTTGATGTCAATAGAAGCATTAGGTTTTTGTGAAATTGGAGAAGGAAAAGAATTTATTACAGATAATAATATTTCTCCAGAAGGAAATTTTCCTCTCAATACTAACGGTGGAGGTTTAAGCTATTGTCATCCGGGCATGTACAGTATTTTTACTCTTATAGAAGCATGTAAACAAATGTGGAGAGTTTGTGGACGAAGGCAAGTACAAAAAGAAATTATTAATGCGTTGTGTCATGGAACTGGGGGAGTTTTATCAAGTGCAGCCTCAGTAATTTTATCAAAGGATAAGTAAAATGTTTAATCTCTTAAAAGATATTGACTCTTATCAATTTTGGGAAGGTGCAAAACAAAATAAATTATTTATTCAGAAATCAACTATAAGCAAAAAATATTTTTTTTATTCAAGATCATTTTCAGGAGTAGAAGCTAATGAACCTTATGAATGGGAAGAGGCTTCAGGAAAAGGAATCATTTATTCTTTTACTATATCAAATATAGCTGGTGGATCAGAGTTCTATATAAATAAAACTCCTTATATAATAGGCATCATACTTTTAGAAGAAGGAGTGCGATTAATGAGTAATATTGTTGACTGTGATCACTCTAGCGTAGAAATAGGGAAAAAAGTAAAAGTAGTATTTAAAAGGCTTAATAATGAAATAGTATTACCCTGTTTCACGATAGCTTAATTTTTAAGTAAAAACTTTAATTTTTCTAGGGTTTGATGTGCTTGATTAAAATTTTCTTTATTGAAAGTTTTTATATCGTCTTTTAAAAATGAAAAAATCAGCACAGAACTTTCTAAAACTTTTTTTTCTAATTCTACTAATGTTTCTTTAGTTACTTGTTTTTTTTCAATGATTCTTTTGAAACTATTCTTTGCATCATTATACTGTTCAATAGTTAGATATTTATTTTTTTTGCTTTTTGTAGCCTCAAAGTAGATTTCTATTTTTTTTATTAAAGTTATTGCCAATATGATATCAGAGTAATTAATAGTTCTATTCATCTCTTTTTTTTCAGTATTTTTATCTAAATTTTTTCTTTTGATAATTTCAGCCTTATTTGATTTACTAAAATATAATGAGCTTTTTTCTAAATCAAAAAAACTTAATTCTTTATTACTGAAAATCCATCCCAAATTTTTAAGTGCCTGCTTTGATCCATTTTCAGAAGCAATTTCTAAATAATTAATTGCTTTACTATATAAACTTTCTAATTCTAAACCAGAAATATTTTGATTGCGATAACCGATTAAAAATAACTTAATTCCTAAAAAATTTAAGCATTCACTTGTTTCCAGAATAATTTTACTTTTTTCACAATTTTTTAAAAATAAAGCTTGATCATTTTTTTTTAGAAATGTTAAATCTTCTTTTACATTAATTTCAATTGAATAAATAAATTTAGAATATAACAAGTAAACTAAAAGAAAAATTATAACTAATATATTTTTCATATTTTATTTAATAAATTTAAATAATATTTTAAAAAAAAACTATTTAAGTTCTTTATCAATCCACAGGTTAATTTCATCCGAGATTTCTTCTGGTGAGTCCTCTTGTATAAAATGTTTTCCTCTAACAGTTACTTCCTTCTGATTAAGCCAGCTTCTACAAAATTCTCTTTGTGGTCCTATTAATATTGAACCAGGGTCCGCATTAATGAATAATTTTTTTATATTAGTTTTTTTCATAAATTCAGCGTATTCATTTACAATATCAATTACCTCTTCTGGTTCGCCCTCTAATGGTATTTGCCTTGGCCAACTTAAAGTAGGCTGCCTATCTGAGCCAGCTTTAAGAAAAGGTTTTCTATATTGACTCATTTCTTCTTCGCTTAGCTTTCTAATTATAGAAGAAGGCAAGATTCTTTCTACAAATATATTTTTTTCTAAAATTAATTCCTCACCAGCTTCACTTCTCATTAATTTGAATACTTTGGTTGCATCTTCCGGCCAATAATTCCATTTCATTGGACAAACTATTGCTTCCATGTAAACAATACCAGCAATTCTTTCAGGATATTTTTTTGCAAAATCAAATCCTATTGCTGAGCCCCAGTCATGAATTACAAGAATGATTTTTTCATCTAGGTTAATACTGGCAATGAATCCGTCAAACCATTTGATATGTTCTTTGAGACTATAATTCTCCTGAGATGGATCATCTAATTTATCCGAGTCACCCATTCCAATTAAATCAGGAGCTATACATCTATATTTTTTAACTAATACTTTAATAATATTTCTCCATAGATACGAGGAAGTAGGGTTTCCATGTATAAATAAAATAGGTTGCCCCTTACCTTCATCTACGTAAGCTATGTTTTTTGAATGAACAGTAGTAGATTTTTTATTCATTAAAGTTGGGTTTTCTTTTTTCACTAAATGCAGTAAGGCCTTCAATGCCATCTTTAGTCTCTGCATTATTAGAAATATGAATGCTTTCTATTTCCATTTGGCTTTCTAAACCATTATTAAAGCTTTCACTTAAAAGTTTTTTAACGCTTTTATAAGCATTGATCGGGCCTTTGGAAAATACTTCAGCCTGTTTATTAATTGCTTCGTTTAATTCTTCATTAGAGTTAACTACTTTATCTATTAAACCCATATCAAGTGCTTCTCCTGCCGAAAATAATCTATTAGTTAACATTAACTCTTTAGCCCTTTTCATACCTACTATTCTTGGCAAGTAATACGTAGAACTACCATCCGGTGATAGCCCAGCATTGGTATATGCAAGAGTAAATTTAGCATCTTTGATAGCATATATTACATCACCAGTTATTGCTAAACTAAAACCTCCTCCCCCAGCAGTTCCATTTACTCCAACTATTACAGGAGCACTCATACGAGCCATTCTTGATATAGCTCCATGGAAGTACATAGTCATTTCCATTAAGGTTTTTTTAACTTCTTTCTTTTTTGATAATAAAAATTTTAAATTACCACCTCCACAGAATAGTTTTCCATTAGCAGTAAGAATTAATACTTTAATATTTTTATCGGAAGCAGCATCAAGAGATGCAGCGTATAATTCTTTTGCTAACTCCAAGTCCAAAGTATTGCCCTCTTTCGGGTTATTTAAAATAATTTTTGCTATAGAAAATGATTTTTCATATATAATGCTATTATATGTCATAATTTATAATATCATATAAAGATAAGATTTAAATAAAAATTAAGGTACCAACCAAAAATATTTGTTATTTTTTCTTTCATATTTTAATAAAGCCTTTTTATTTCCATTATGATTTAGATGAAGAAAAATTATTTTACTTATTTTTACTTTTACTATAGAGAAGTTATTATATCCATCATCATGAGAAAGATATTTAAGGTCTTTTTCATTAGCAATTTTTTTTCCTGGAGTTTCCTTTATAAGATAAGCGGACTTTGTGTTATCAGATAGTGAACCCCAGGTTAGCTTATTCAATTTTACTTTATAAAAAATTTTTGCTTTTCCTTCTGCTTGGATTTGTATTTTATTTTTTTTATCATATATATGCAAAAGTAATTTATTATTACTTTTTAATTCTGCAATTTTTTTACTTCTTATATCAGTATGAAAAACTACTATATTGTCTTCTCTTATGACTTGCCTTAGCACGACTGTTCTCAAATTAAATGATTTCATGCCGCATGTAGCTATGGTAGGTAAATGAAATGCAGACTTTTTATTTTTTACTCCTTGCTGAAAAAAGTCCCAAATTAATTGATCAATTTTTTTTAAATTATTTATTGAAAAAACACTTAAAGGGGAAGTAGTCATCTATATATTTTTTTCTATTAATATGCATAGCAAATGTAAGACTATTATATGCAACTCTTGTATGTGGCTAGTTTCTTTAGATGGAACGGATATACAATAGTCACTTTCTTTCAAAACAATTGACTTATTTTTGCCTGTCAGGCCAATGGTTATTATATTTTTTTTCTTAGCTGTCTTAATAGCTTCTTTAATGTTTTGACTATTTCCACTAGTTGATATTGCTAGCAAAATATCACCTTTTTGACCTAATCCTTCTATTTGTCTAGAAAAAACCATTTTATAATCATAATCGTTAGCTATAGCTGTTATTGAAGAAGTGTCAGTGTTAAGAGCTATTGCTGGTAAAGAAACTCTTTCTTTTTTAAACCTACCAACTAACTCTGCAGAAAAATGTTGTGCATCTGAAGCTGAACCGCCATTACCGCATATTAAAAGTTTATTTTTTTTTTTAAAGGCTTCGGTGATAATTTTAGCGGCAATAATAATATCTTTATTACTTTTTTTTATAAAACGATTAAAATCAATTTGAAAATTTTTTAAATATTTTAAAACATCATCTTTCATACAATTTATCTATTAAATAATTTTCTTTCAAAATTTCTTAGTTCTGGTATAGCTAGGTTGGTTGGTTTTTTACTAGACTGCCAGAAAACGTCAATAGGTATTCCTCCTCTAGGTGCAAAATATCCTGCTATTCTAAACCAAATAGGTTTTATACTTTTGAATAAATCTAACCCTATTTTCATAACTGCTTCTTCATGAAAAATACCATAATTCCTATATGAATGAATATATATTTTAAAAGATTTAGATTCAACTAACCAATTTTTTGGAATGTAGTCTATAATTAAAAAACCAAAGTCAGGTTGCATGGTAACTGGACAAATAGATGTAAACTCTGAAACAGATAGCCTTATACTATAAGGCAACTTTTTATTTGAGTTTTTTATTAGATCAAATTTAAATCCCTTAGGCGATTTTGGGACCGTGGCTGATTTTCCTAGGACTTTATTTTTAGACATTATAATTATTAAATTTTTTATTTTATATTATTAATATATACTTTTACAAAGTATATAAAAATTTTATATTAATGTTATTTAAATATGTTTGATATAAACAAAAGAAAGTTTGTTTTTTGCTGTTGTACACTGCCAATTTATTTTAATACGAATTATTTATTTTCAGATATTGAAAATTATGACTATTTATCAAAGGGCCCCTTAGCTGGTAGTTTATATTATACAAAAAAAAAGCCTGGGAGGTGGAAGGATTTATTAAAATCCCATATACCAATTATTGAAATAAAAGCTAATCTTTTAGAAATTACCACCCCCCATGAAATGAAAGGCTTTGAACACTTCATTCTTAAACACATTGTTTTAGATAAATCCTTTAATATTATCTCTGAAAAAATATTTGATCCGTCTAAAGATAGAGCTTATTCGAAACATGATATATCCGGGTACAGTGATAGTCTATTTGTATTAAGTATTTGCAATCTTCATGATACATGGCTTGAGCCTGTTAAAATATTATAATCGAATGCTTTATAAAAATAAAAAGTTACTTATATCACTTTTATTTTTTTTATCCTGCTTTATGTTAAGCAAATATATATCTGCATATCCAATTAACGACAAACTTTTACTTTCTTCTTATGTGAGAGGAATTCCACTAGCAAAAGGAGAGGTTTTAATTAAATTAAAAAAAAATAAGTATTCAGTAAAAGTTGACGCTCATTCAGTTGGACTCTTTTCTATAGTCCTTGATTGGCGTCAAACAATAAAATCTTTTGGCAAAATAGAAAATAATAAATTTATCTCTTTTAGATATCGTTCATCAGATTTTAGAGGTAAAAAAAATGGCCATATGGAAATAGATTTTAAAAATATACTTCCTAACATTATATCAGCTCAACCTGATCCTAGAGAAGACGACCGAAGAACTATGAGTGATAGTTTTCTATTAAAAACAAATGATCCAGTAGCTGGAATATTTAATTTAGCTTTGGAGCAATGTAATAATACTGTTAAAGTGTTTGATGGAAAGAGAAGATACAATATAAAAATTATAAAAAAGGAAGTTTCTGTATTAGATGACTCATATTTAGGTGAAAATGCTGTAGAAACCATCAAATGCAACTATGAAATTGAAAGAATAGCAGGCTATACTAAAAAGGAATTGGAAAAGTTTCCAAAAAAAGGGAAAATTTGGATTAAAAAGCATTCTAAGTTTAGTTTTTTTTACCCTGTAAAAATTCAAATTAAAACTAATTGGGGAAAATTTTTATGTTATACAAAAGAAAGGAGAATATAAAGTGAAGGCTATAATTTGTAATGAGTGGTGTAAACCAGAAGATTTAAAAATATTAGAAGTAGAAAACCCTACTCTTAATTCGGATTCAGTTAGAATTGAAGTGGTAGCTGCTGGAGTAAACTTTCCTGACGTTTTAATTATTCAAGGGAAATATCAATATAAACCTAATTTTCCTTTTTCACCTGGGTCTGAAGTAGCTGGAAAAGTTATTGAAGTTGGAGTAAATGTAAATGATATTAAAGTAGGTGATAGAGTAATGTCTGTTACAGGACATGGTGCTTTTGCAGAGCAAATTTGTATTGAAGCTAGCAAAGTTACTGTAATACCAGAAAATTTAGATTTTATAACAGCTGCAGGTATGAGCCTGACATACGGAACTTCGTCATATGCCTTATTTCAAAGAGCTTCAATTAAAGAAAACGATTTTGTTTTAATACATGGAGCTACTGGTGGCGTGGGACTATCAGCATTAGAGATTTCAAAAGCAATGGGTGCCAAAGTTATCGCTACAGCTAGCACAGATGAAAAATTAAAAATTGCTAAAGAATATGGAGCTGATTATTGCATTAATTATTCAGAAAACGAGTTTAAAGAAAAAGTAAAAGAAATAACAAGCTCTAGAGGAGCCGACATCATTTATGACCCTGTTGGAGGAGATGTGTTTGAACAGTCTCTTAGATGTATAGCATGGGATGGCAGATTATTAGTTATTGGTTTTGCATCTGGAACAATAGCCAAAGCTCCAACAAACCTACCCTTGTTAAAAAATTGTTCAATTGTAGGAGTTTTTTGGGGCGCATGGAGGGAAAGAAATCCAAAAGGTCATAACGAAAATATGGAAATAATTCTTAGGTGGTGGCAAGAAAAAAAAATAAAGCCTCACACTTCTAAGGTTTTTAAATTGAATGATACTAAAGACGCATTATATGCCTTAATGAATAGAGAAATAATTGGAAAGGCTGTTATAAAAATAAAAAGTTAAAACTCTAACTTTTGAAAAATTACTTCATCATAATTAATTTTTAGGTCGGCTTTTTTTACGAATTTTACTGAAATATGCTTTTCTTTAGACGCTTTGTAAAGAGATTCAATAATAGCAATAACATGTTGCTCAGGAAAATAATGATTAGTTATCAAAAGCATATCTTTAAAAGTGTACAAAGTCTTTGAATTCTCATATAAATCTCTAAATACGCTAGAGTCTTTTTCTTGTAAGTTTAATAAAAAATTATTAGATACAATAGCTAAAGGTATCTGATTAGTGCTTAATAAGTTTGCTAGTCTCTCAGCATCTCTTGTTCTAGCAGCTCTTGCTTTTGCCTCGGGTAAATACTCATCTAGTATAACTATTAAATTCTTTGTAAATTCAAAAGCTCCCTCATCTTTTTTAGAACACATTATTAACATATGCATTTGTCTATAAACTTCATGCTGACCCCAAGGCGCATGTCCGCTAATAAAAAAAGATATAGCTATGAAAAATAATTTTATTTTGTATGAAATTTTCATTTAAATTATGGAGATGTATTACTACATCTCCATATAATCAAAAGACTTCTAATTTCTATTCTTATCAAAAACATCAAGATTTAAAACAGCTGTAACTATGTAATTTGGTACATCTACAACTTGTCCTACCCTTAAGTCTGCTGCCACTGAACATAGTATATAGGCTTGTTCTCTAGAAAGACCATACTCATCTACTATATAATCTATCATCTGTAATAAGGCATGTCTTGCAGCTAAAGTCAAAGACTCAGATAAATTAGCAAGATTTGTAACCTTTTCTCCACCTAAATACTTGTAATAAATTAACTCTGCACCAGGATCCTTAAGAGGAATTCCTACTGTCTGATAAAATTTGGTAGGTTCGATATCTCTAATTTCATCGTTTCCTTTGGTAGCAGGCATTGACATTTTCTTGCCTTGTCTTTTAAGAATTTTAGTTCTCACTTTAACTATAGCTCCCATTTCTATAGCTGTACCTGAAACTTCTCCGTCACCCTGTGCATAATGAACGTCGCCTGCAAATAATCCGCAGCCATCTATAAAACATGGAAAAATAATTTTTGTTCCAACTTGCATCTGTTGAACATCCATGTTACCTCCATTCTCTCTAGGAGGAATGGTTCTTAAACAATCATCTTTATGTTTGCCATTTTCTCCACATACATCTGCTGGCAAAGCAAAGGCTGGGTCAGGAGTCAAAGCAACACCTCCAGCAGCAGCTAAATTAGCTTCTCTTTCTTTCCAATTATTAACTTCTTTCATGCCTGGTAAAACACCTATGGACCCAGGAAAAGCTTCATAGGGAATAGTAACTCCTGGCATATTATCTGATACTGCTCCAGTTCTAGTTAATTTCCAATTTACAATATATGGCTCTGTAAAAATATCTCTTAAAAAACCAAAGCCTGGTACTATAACAGTATATCCATACTCATCAGGTACAATATCAATAAGCTCAACTTCTAAAGCATCTCCTCTTTTTGCACCTTTAATAAATACTGGTCCAGTCATAGGATGAACTTCTCCTAAATTAAAAGTTGGCACATCTTCAGCAACAGCATCAAAGCTATAATTACTATCCAGAGCATCTCTGGTATGTAATACTATAATATCACCAGGTTTAGCAGTAGCTTTAGGCTCTATTGCAGGATGATATCTATTAAAACAATTTTCATCATCTTTACAGTGTTCCCCTGTTTTTGTTAATTCTATAATATTTTTCCACTTTGCATCTGTAGTATCAGCATGCAAATTAAAGCTTGCTAATACGAGAGAAAGTGCAAAAGCTATAATTTTAGTCATAATTTTCTCCGAAGTTGTATTAGATTTAAAAAAAATATATTATATAATATAGCATATTTATTTAATTTGGGAGCTAAAAGTGATAAAAATAAAAAAAATTGTTTTGTTAATTCTTCTTATATTTAATTTTAGTAATATAAAAGCAAATGAAATGAAGATAGGTATATCAACGTTCTTATCTGGAGGCGCTGCATCAAGTTTTGGAATTCCTTTAAAACAAGGTTTAGAGTTTATGTTTAAAGCAATTAATAAGGGTTCAGTTCCTGCTCCTTATAATACTCCAGGAATAGCTGGAAAAAAAGTATCATTTTTCTTTATTGATGAAAGTGGTGGATCTACAAAGCAAGTAGCAGAGTTCAGAAATATGGTTCAAAGACAAAAAGTAGACGTTGTAATGGGTTATATTTCCTCAGGCGATTGCCTTGCTATTCCATCCGTAGCAGATGAGTTAAAACAGTTAACAGTTTTAATTGATTGTGGCACTCCAAGAGTCTTTGAAGAAGGTTCATATAAATATGTTTTTAGAACTGGTCCTCATGCTGCTATGGATAATATAGCTGGTGCATTATATTTAAAAAGAAAAGGAATAGTGCCTAAAAGGGTAGCAGCAATTAATCAAAATTATGCATGGGGACAAGACTCTTGGGCAGACTTTAAAAGCTCAATAGATGTGATTTTCAATAACCCGAAAGTAGTTTCAGAGCAGTTTCCAAAAATATTTGCTGGTCAATATGGAACAGAAATATCTGCTATAATGGTTTCAAAACCTGATTTAATTCATTCTTCCTTATGGGGTGGAGATTTAGAATCATTCATTATACAATCTAATGCTAGAGGATTATTTAGAAATAAAACAGTTTTTTTAAGTGCCGCAGACCATGTTTTACCAACGGTAGGAAAAAATATTCCAGATGGTGTAATAATTGGAGCTAGAGGTCCGCATGGAGATCTTGCTCCAAATACTAAATTAGCAAATTGGTTTAAAGATGAAATGAAAAAAGAATATAATATAAAGGTGACTACTCAACCTATGCATAAAGGCGCTATGGCTGCTTTATTTTTAAAAAAGGCTTATGATGAAGCTTATTCAAAACTTAATAAGTTTCCTTCAAATGAAGAGGTTATTAAGTTCATGGAAGGCTTAAAATGGGATACTCCAAGTGGAGAAGCAGTAATGGCTTTAGGAAACGGGCATCAAGCAATACAAGATCAAGCCATAGGAAAATCTAAATGGAACAGTGATAAAAAAAGAGTGGAAATAGTAGATATAGAATATTTTAAAGCAAAATGTGTAAATCCACCAGAAGGCATTAAGTCATTGGATTGGATAAAGGGAGGTTTTCAAGACGCAGAATGCTAGAAGTTAGTAAATATATATAAATAATTAAATGAATTAATTATTATCATTGCTATTAGAAGAATTAGCACTGGCGTTTTTATTATTACTACTTTTATTAGCTGATGTTGTAACAGCTCTAGGAACTTTTCCTAAACCTAGTTCACCCAGTACTTTTCCTCCAGAATCAATTGTAACTACAAGATACTTTGCTTTCCCACTTAAAGTTCCTTCTTTCCTTATATGTAGATTTTTAATATTAAACTTTCCTTTGATATTTCCACTTACTATTAGGATATTAGATATAATCTCACCCTCAAAAGAACCGTTAGGTCCTATTACCACCTCATTTGCCTTAATTATGCCTTTCATATTCCCATCTAAATGAATATCTCCTTCAGTATTTACTTCACCTGTAAAGTCTATACCTTGAGTAATAATTGATAATGAATTTCCTTTTGATTTGTTTATAAACATATTAGTATTTTTTAGAAACATTTTTTCCTTCTCTTAAAAATGGTCTAGGATTCATTGATTTTTTATTTATCTTAATTTCATAATGTAAGTGTTTGCCAGTTGATCTTCCTGTATTACCAATTTTTCCTATTGGTTGCCCTAACAATAAGCTTTGTCCTTCCTTAACAAAAATTTTTGATAAGTGCGCGTATCTAGTTTCAATACCATACCCATGATCTACAAACACTGATTTACCATATGAACCCCATCTTCCAATAAAAGAAACTTCTCCTGGAGCTGTAGCTTTTATTTCTGTACCCCATGGGGCGCCAAGATCAATTCCTTTATGAAATGCTCTTCTTTTAGTATAAGGATCTTTTCTGTAACCATAAGCACTGGTAACATAGTAAGTATCCATAGGCCCAGAAAGAGGAACCGTCAAAAATCTTTCTTTAAGTATTTCAAAGTAGCTTGATTTTTCAAAAATTTCGTTTGATATAATATCGTCTTTGCCCAGCTCTTCTAAAGGTCCCCCTATATTTTTTTCTTCTACTGGTTTTTCTAACTTACTTAAATTAAAAGACTTTGTTTTTTTAAAAATATTCTCAAGAAATGCAATTCTTTTATCTAAAGTATCTAAAGTAGAAAGCTTAACTTCATTATTTATTTTATAATAAAATTGACCCTCTTCTTTCTTCATAGCTATATGATAACTAAACATTTTTAATGCAGTTACAGCTTCTAAACTTTCATCTATGGTTTTGAAAAGATTAGTATAAATTTTTTTACTGTCTTTTAAATCTAGCAAGTTTTTTTCAGATATAGGCTCTTTGGGATCATCTTTGATATAATGAACAGTAGAAAAGTCATAATCTATGTAAAATTTTTCGTTACTAACATTATAAATTTTATCAAAATTATCTTTTAAAGTTTCTATTATAATATCTAATTCTTCAAGAATTTTTTGTCTATCATTTTTTTCATTTATTACATCTTTTAATTTAGTTTTTATTTCTAATAGTTTGTGGTCTGTATTTATATCTTCATTTTTAGCGATAGCCTTAATATCATTCTCTAAAATTTCCAATAATTTAGTTACTTTTTTTATTTGTAATTCAACATTTAAGTCTGTATCAGTAAAATTAGAATTTTCAACATTTAGTTCATCTCGAAGGTCAACAACTGCATTTGTAAATTTAGAATATTTTGTTCTAAGATCTTTTAAGGCAAGATTTTGTTTATAATTTACCGTCTGTAAAAACTGCATTTTATATGTAAACAATGCAACTAAACAACCAGAAGTAATTAGTATAGATAAAAGTATTACCTGCATAAGTGTTCCTAGCCTAAAGTACTTCATACCTTCATTACTTCTAAGCATGAATTCTTTAGCAGGAAATGCTTCTTTGAACCAATTAATAAAATTATTCATTGTAATCTCAATTGTGTATTTTAAACATTGTTTTGTACCAAAAACAAGTATTTTTAATACCTAATTCTAAATTATATCTTGGATACCATCCTATATCTTCAATGATCTTATTATTTTGTACTTTAAAGTCTCCTATAACTTTATATAAAAGGTTTTTTTTATTTACTACATTAGCTAAAAATTTTAATAAATTTTTATTTACGCCAAAATAAATTGGCTTTTTTGATAAATATTTTGCAATTAAATCTGTCAAATATTTTGTAGATACATCAGTTCCATCAGAAACATAATAATATTTGTTTAAGAATTTATCTTCTTTTATAATTTTTAATATTAAATCAACTAAGTTTTCTAAATAAAGATAGCTTCTTGAATTCTCTAAATTTTTAAAAGGCAGAGGTATTCCCTTTTCTACAAGTTTCATTAGAGATAAAAAGTTTGCCTTAACATTTGGACCATAAATAAGAGGCGGTCTTAGAATTATATATTTTTTAAAATTATTTTTAATTATCTTTTCGCTGGCTAATTTAGCTTTAGTGTAGACTAAGTCATTATCACTTATAAACGAGTTTTTTTTATTTAATTTAACTTTTGCTGAACTTAATTGTATTAACTTAACATTTTTAGTATCAAAACTATGTACTAAATTTTTTTCTATATTGGAAAGTTTTTTTATAAAACTTTCTCCTTCATTGGACAACTTTTTAGTAATGTGGGCTCTAGCAGCTAGATTAATAACATAATTAAATTTATTACCTTTTAGTTCAATTTTTTTTATAGTTTCCAAATCACCCACTTCAATTGTTTTAATATTTAGTGCTTTGTAAAAACTATAAAATTCTGACTGTTTTTTTCTTACAAAACCAATTACTTCGTATCCTTGTTTTGACAGTT
>CEUF01122500.1_pt1 | contig 17101 bp, 12 predicted proteins | sample 531461 | NCBI WGS metagenome assembly CEUF01 (sample SAMEA2623350, study PRJEB7988) | marine metagenome | biome: marine biome (ENVO:00000447); feature: surface water layer (ENVO:00002042); material: "saline water (ENVO:00002010), including plankton (ENVO:xxxxxxxx)" | depth 5 m | reverse complement strand
CATCGAGTCCCTGACGTCCCACCACAAGATTGACCTGCCGTACGTGTGGCTTTCATCAAACAAATCCCGTACTTCGTCGAGTTGGTATACAACTGCACACATTCATTGGCGGATGTACATGTCGATTGCGTTCCAGGCGCAGCACAACGTGGAATACACGTCCCAGAAGAGGCTGTGTTACTCGTCATACGGCAGTAATGCTGGGCGTTACAACGCAACGAGGTGTTCCCACAGCTCGCACCATTCCCACGTGTTCCTTTCGGCAAACACGCAAACTCCGTGCTGTTGATTGGCGCACACTCTTGTGTCGATGTACACGCGGTGCTCGACGTTCCTGTACACTCTTTGTAGCACTTCCCTGAGGTGGAAGAGGCCGCGTTAAACATACAGAATGAGCCAGCAACACAACGTGTATCAAGGCTTGAACAGGTCTCACCGACCTGTTTGTTTGGTAAGAAGAAGCAGTAGTTCGCGGTCGAACCACTTGTGAGATTGACTTCGATACAGTCGAGTCCGTTCGTGCATTTTCCACCAGGGTTGGTGCACGTTTTGTAGCAATGTTTTCCTGCGTTTGTGGTCAAACAAGTCTCACCACTGCCACAGACCGTAGATGAAGAACTACAACTTTTACGAGTTGTGGGCACTGTTGTCTTTTTGCACTCGAAGCTGGTACAGGTCTGTCCTGTGGGGCAGGTCTTCCCCGAACCTGTTCCACATTGCTTATCCGTACAGAGCAAGGACTTGCAATGTTGTGTGGTGCCACATTCGAAATCGATCACACAGAAACGCAGACCAGCCTTACAAGTCCCTGACTGACAGGCTTGCGTGGTTGGACAATCCCTGTGGAAAGTACATGATTGTGTGGTTGTTTCGCAGACACCTGTTGTGGTGTTGCACTTTTCTCCGGTTGGGCAGGTCAGCGTCGAACAGCTCACACATGCGCCGTTGCTACAGGTTCCATTTGGCGCAGCACAGTCGGCGTTGGAGGAGCAGGGTTTGTCTTTGCAGAGTCCTGTTGAGATGTCACAGACCTTGCTGGAGGGACATGAGAATTGAGATGCACAGCTCTCACACTTGCCGTTGTTACAAGTCCCTGCAGGTGCGCTACAATTTGCGTTGGATGTGCAGGTGTTGGTCTGTTTGGGTTCGCATTTTTTGGTGGTGAGATTGCACTGCTCATTGGCGTTGGTGCAGCCTGTGACGGTACAATCTTGTCCGCTCGCGGTCTCACACTGTTTGGTCGTCGTGTTACAAGTTTGACCAGTGGGACAGCCTTTGGTCGTGCAATCTTCGGCGGCTTTGGGCTCACACTTTTTGGTCGTCGTGTTGCACTGTTCATTGGTGCCACAACCTGTGACGGTACAATCTTGGGCTGTCTTGGGCTCACATTGTTTGGTCACGTTGTTACAGACTTCGTCGTTTCCGCAACCAGAAACCGTACAATCAGTTGCAGTGCCTGAGCAGCGACCAAATTGAAGATCGCAGGTCTTTCCATTTTCGCAATCATCATCACTGAGGCAGATCTTGGGGTAACACGCACCGCTACGACACTCGAAGTCGACCTGACATGCGTTGGGATTGCTCGCGCAGCTGCGGCGGCCTTTGGTGCAGACTTCGCTGACACAGTACTGACCGGAGGGGCAATCTTTATCGAGGGCGCACGCTCCACCTGTGCGATCGACACATTTTTGTTCGATGAGATCGCACTTTTTGTTGGAAGGACACTCAGCGTCAGATGCACATTTGCCGTCAGCTTCTTTTTGCTCTCCCCCGTCAGCGGTGGGTTCAGTCTCAGTTTTTTCAGTGGGCGCTTCGCTCGAACACTTGTTGCTGACACAGAATTGGTCAAACGAACAATCATCCTTGGTCACACACTCGACACAATCCCCTGTGTCGCGCTGACAGACCGTGTCGGTCTCGCAGTCAGCGTTGGTTTGACAACCTGTTGTGGGATTGGGATTGACTTCACGAGGTTTACAAACCCCCCCACTACATGTTTCATTGGGTTTGCAGACGATGGATTCATTTGTATTGGTACAACGTGTGCGATCCACACAGAGATCGTTGCTACAGCGTTGTGTGGCGGAACATTCATCATCATTTGTACAAGATTTTTGGGTGGTGGAACCACATGCTCCGAGCAAACTGAGCATGCCCCAAACGGCGACTCCCATCACCAAAGATCGAATATATATAGGGCCAAACATTTGACAAGCCTCCAGAGTAACGAGCAAATTCAATCACGCAATCTTCAGAATTTACTTGAAATGCAACAAACTTTCAAGCACCCAGGTCGTGCTTCTTCACACATATCAAACCCAGGTATCCCACAAAAGATGCGAAGCGTACCGATTTATTTCCGAAGTGGATGGCTGTTATTCTTCCTGATTTTTTCGTGCTTTGCTTCAGAAAGTCTCGCACGTCCACTTCATTTTGACTACTTTCACGTCACACCACCGATGAAGCCTGCGAGCCAAACAGGACAGTGGATCGATGGCAAGCTCAACGGGTGGTACAGACAAAAACACATGACGCCGCCGACATTAGAGCTTGGACTGCAAGCAGCGGCGCAACGTCTGGCGCAGCGTTTGGCGAAGAGACCGTTACGTCATCTTCCCCATAAGATCGTCCAATCCGCCCTATGGTTATCGGGCAATGCCGACCACAAGTTGCGGATCTTTGCGATGGCCTTTGGTTCCCGCAAGCAGCTTTGGACCTCTCTACAAAGAGCCCTGAAGTCACGACTCGCAGGACAGTATCCCACCCATTTTGGGTTGGGACTCACACAGACACCGGCGTCCATTTGTGTCTTGATTATGTCTCGCCGGGGTGCGCATCTTTCGCCTTTTCCACGACGCGTCAGGGAGAACAAGACATACACCTTACGTGGTCAATTGCTTCCGGGCTTCTCTCAACCCAAACTCGTCATCGGGACACCTACAGGAAAGGTCATTCGTATCCCGCTCGTCGTCAACGCTGGTGGGGCATTTTCCTACAATTGGACGTTCAAGATGGTTGGATTTTACAGGTTCCAGATCGTCTTGCAGGATGAGCGGGGTCCGTGGGTGTCTTCTCAGTGGGATGTGCGTTCGTTGACCAAAGGGCAATCGAGCGCCAAGATCTGGAAGCGTGCATTTGCCTTCCACAAAAAGCGCCTCTGGGCGCACAAGAAGCCCAAGAAAAGAGCGCTGCTGCCCACAACAGCCTGGACCGCCAAAAGTGCCGAGACAGCCCTCTGGAAACTCGTCAATGCCCAACGCAGTAAACAGAATCTCACACCACTCAAGCGCGAAGTGCGTCTTCATCACTTGGCCAAACAGCACGCAAAGGACATGGTGAAGGACGGATATTTCGGTCACACTTCACCACAACACGGTTCATTTGCCGAGCGGTTTCAGCGTCTGCGTTGGCACGTCAAGCGCGCTGGCGAGAACATCGTCGTCGCCAAACACCCAAAGGAAGCGCTGCGTTTGTTTTTACAGAGCCCGACCCATAGAGGCAATATTTACGACCCCAAAGCCAAACTCACAGGTGTCGCGGCTGTCCTCGATACCAAAGGACAGATCTACTTCGTACAGATCTTTGTAACACCTTAGAGTATGAATCTCCGTTCAAAGATTGCTCCCCAAAACTCCCCACCACAAAACCCAACTCAAGGGTTCTCCACCCAAACGCAAAAATAGCCTCGGAGAGGCTCAACTGAGGGGGAAGACAAGCGCCAGCGCGTCTGGGGGATTTCAAAATCCCCCGATAGCTCCCCCTTTTTTCACAAAAAAGACTACTTCTTCTGCGCTGGGCGAGAGGTTGGCTTGGAGGTGGGCGCCGCAGTCTTTGCGGGCTCCTTTTTGGTATCGCTAGATGTGTCGAGCAAGACAAGAAGCTCCGAAGCCAACTTGACGATCTTTTTCGAGACTTTCTTGGACGATGCAAAACCCTTCAAGACAGGTACCAACGAGGCCGCATCAGCCCCTATTGAACGCACAACCTGCAGCGCACGAAGTGTCTTCTCTGTAGAAGCTCCCTGCTCAAGTACACCGCGCAAAAATGGCAGCGCACCCTTGCCAATACGCTGAAGCGCCTTGCGCACAGTCGCAGCCATCCACGCGGGCTTTGCGTCTCCCAACGCAAACAAAGAGGGAACCGCCGCAGCCGAGACCTCCCCCAATTCACCGAGGAGCTCAATCGCGCTCCAACGCACCCAACGAGAACGCGAACGTAGCGCCTTTTGCAAGAATGGCACAGCGACAGGTCCAGCCTTCACAAGCGCGTTCGCCGCCGCACGCATCGTGCGAGGTTCACCCAATGAAGGCAACAACGCACGAAGGACGTTCGGATCTTTACCCTTCAACACAGAGAGTCGCTCGATCGCCATACGACGGATCGAAGAATCACCATCCCCCAGCCTCTTGAGCAATTGCGGAACAAATAGATGCCCCTCGTCACCCAATCTCGCGATAAACACGAGCGCCTTCTCACGCACCTTCACATCCGCGTGTGAGAGGGCCTTTTTCAGCCCTTCCTGTGCACCTGAGAGCTGTGAACCAAAACGTGTCAAAGCCTTTGCAGCGGCCACCCGTACAGCCTTATCATCCTCCGTCAGCAACATCCCCAGCGCTGACACTGCGCGCTTGTCGAGGCCTTGCCCTAACGTCCACACGATCGCCTCGCGCAACTTGGAATCTGCCTTCTTGAGCTTCTGAAGTAAGCCTGCTGTCGCCGCACGTGCAGCCCTTCCCAAGGTCCCAAGCGCCAATGTCGCCCGCAACACGACCGCGTCATCCTTATCTCGCAAACGCGCAAGCAAGACCTTCACGCCATCTTTTTGGGCACTCTCTCCCAAGTTTTGGAGCGCCTTGACCGCCTGTAACACGACACTTAGCTCCTTGTCCTTCAAACGCTCGACGACCGCCTTGGCCACCTTGGGATCGTTTGTCTCGCTCTGTCCAAGAGCAAAGAGCACGGCTTTGCGCAACGCCTTGTCGTCGCTTGTCAGATGTGGCAACAAGGCCTGGACGGCTTCACGTGCGCCCGTCCCCATCTTTCCGAGAGTACGTGCGACAGCAATCTGAAGCGCTACCTCTTTGCTCTGCAATGCACGACGCAAAATAGGCGTGGCTGTCGTCCCGATCTTACCGAGCGCATCAAGTGCAGCCCCGCGAACAGCCAGATCTTTGTCGATCAACGCCTTGTTCAACTCGACGAGCGCCTTGTTGGCGCGCACACCAAGATCACCGAGTGCCACCGCTCCCAAACGACGAAGTCCAGGCTGTTTCGATTCGAGGAACTCTCGCAATGTCTCGACGGGTTTCTTGATCTTGGACAGAGAGCGCGCGGCAACCCAGCGGACCTCTGTTGATGGATCGAACAACGCCCGCTCCAAAAGTGGCAGCGCGAGCGCACCAAGGTCACCAATCTCACCAAGGACAAACGCCGCGATCTTGCGCTCGGAGATGGTCCCTGTGTGCAATTGTCTCTTGAGCAGGATAACGGTCTGGGAAGATGCCGCACGAAGCGCTGCGACAGCTGCGCTCGCGAGACGCGCAGACGCTTGCGCGTTGCCGGCCTGACGTTGTGTGAACAAGATCTGTGCGATCGCCGGAACAGTCGGCGCAGCACGCTCACCAAGTCGTGCGAGGAGACGCAGCGCGGCCCATCGCACAGAGGTCTCCTCTGCATTGAGTCCAAGGCTGATCGTCTCTGTCCCAAGCCGATAAAGTTCCCGAAGAGCGACCTTTTGTACGTTGGCATTCTTGTCGAGCAAGGCCGACAAGACCGCCGTGGCGTTCTCCTCGTGAAAAGACGCAAACGAACCGAGCGCACGAACTGCAGCGACACGAACAGTCGGCTCAGGGTCGGACAACATACGGCGTAAAAAAGGTGCCGCAGGTGTGGCCGCCGAACCGATCAAACGCAAGGAGCGGACAGCCGTTCTGCGAACACTCCCTCTTCGATCCGTGAGGGCTCCAATCAACGCAGGGACAGCGTCTTTGGCGAGCGCTCCCAGGCGGCCCAATGATTCAGCCGCGACACGTCGAACGCCCCAATCTCGATCGGAGAGGGATTTCGACAATACGGGGACAGCGTCTTTGGCCTGCTCTCCAAAACGACCGAGTGTCCAGGCGGCTTCACTACGCACCAGCCACTCGGGATCGCCCAACAGGCGCGTGACATCTTTGACCGCGCTTGACGCAGCAGGTCCGATCTTACCGAGCGCTTGTACGGCATCGCGACGTACACGCCACTGCTTATCTTTGAGCGTCTTTTGCAACGAAGGGACAGACGCGACAGCCTGCGGTCCCAAGATCCCCAACGCCTGAATCGACGCACGACGCACCTTCTCATTTTTATGTGAGGTCGCCTTGATCAACGCCGGAACAGCCTTCTTTCCCATCCGAAGGACAGACTCTTTGGCAGCCTGACGAACCTTTGTGTCACTATCCAACAACCACAACGCGAGACGTTTCACTCGGGTAGGAGGGGTCAAGCGATAGTATGACCCGATCCCTCCCACAACCAACACTACAAACAAGAACGCAAAGACACCAAAACGCTGGTTCATCACCTTTCCTCCCGCCCAAATCGGTGTGTTTTCATGGAGGCAGGAAGTTTCTTCAAACGTGTCCGTCTGCCTCAACACTTTGGACCATCAAATGTATGTCAGGGGCTCCTCAAACCATACGAGGAATAAGTGATTCTGGCAAGCTCTTGTAAGGAACATGGGGATGCAGTGATTGTGAACATCTTTGGAGGATTTCAAAGCAAAGGGGGTGTGTATCAGGTACATGGAAGGAAGCAAAGGGGAAATAGACAACCATCCCCGAGGACTGACGTCTTTTGGGACGATTGAGAGGGACAAGGAACAGCGAAACGATTACGCGTCGGCGTCGATCCGTGGGGGTGGTGGACCGAGTTTGGTGCAGATTGTGGAGAGAGAATCCTCAACAATCTCGCGCAGCTCATCATCACGAGAGCCAAGCAGCCCCATGAGAGGGCCGATCGAGCGTGGATCGGGGTGAAAGCTCAAGGTATGTGCGACAATACGACGCACCATCAGCTCAGGATCCCAAGCACGTTCAATGAGTTTTTCGAAGACAGCTTCTGGCATGGAAGGAGGATAGGTGGCGAGGAGTTCTGCGGCTTTGGCTCGGACTTCAGGCTCTTCATCATCAAGCGCGCGCTCGATGGTGGTCCAGGTCAGCTCGTCAAAGCGGCTGATCATGACCATGCCTTCCAAGGCCTCAAGGCGTGTCGTCATCAGCGCTCCATAACGGGCCTGGTAGGACATCGCCTCAAGATGAACAGGCGGCTTTTGCGCCTCTTCTTGTTTATGTTCTTGCTCAACACCTTGTCGATTTTGACTGCGAAGACGCATCATCATCTTACGCGCCTTGCGACGGTAACTCTCTGTACGATACAGAGTATCCGTCTGCTGTCTCGACTCGGTGGTCTCAGACTTTAACTTCGAGAATGGTGACTTTTTCATTACTAGTCTTCCCTTTGTCTCGCCGGGAAGTCAAATCCCGTACAACAATATCTCACACAAATGACTTTCATAACTACATGCTTCCAGGTCAAGTCCTGAGGCCACACAAAGAAAAAAAGACCTCAGCCAAACAACTTCCTCCAAAGACATCACAAAAAAAAACACATACAATACATACATTACGGCAGAAACGTGACCTAGCCTACAGGTCAACTGAACAAATGTCAAGAAAACAACAAAATAAAACAAAAGATAAACAAATAAAGATGTTATGCGTCTTTTCAGGGCTCACATCTTGCGTTTCATACATGATGATTTCTGCCTAACATACCAACAAAAGTCAAATTTTGTTCCGAAGTTTTTGTGTCGTGTTCTCCCCATTCACAGGGGAAAGATCTAAAGATCTGATTCGATTGTCCTTTTTGATCCTCATTCCAGACCAAACAGAACAAGATTTCGAGCTTTTTGACAGATCTTGTTGCGATTTTTTCCAAAAAAAGTGTACACCTTTGATACTGAACAAGATCACATGAGGACAATCGCTCTGGCTCCACACCAACAAAGGGAGATATCGTCTTGGACTTATCAGGACATGTGTTGATCGGGATGCGTTGGCGACAACCCTTGCACACCCATAGAAAACTCTTCTGCCATTGTCGCACCCCAAAGGTGCTCTCGACACACGGCACAACACACATGCTTCATACAGACGCAGCCAGTGGCGACTCTATTCAGTACCAATTCCACCCCGCCCATGTATGTGCATATGAGCTAGGTGCCGCGCCACCCTTTGCCATCGATCCGCAGGCTGTCGAACACGCCACACAGATCGCGCAAAGACTTGGTTGTCAGATCGCACCTTCTTGTTCATTTTTTGCCGAGACACAGATCACAAATGCCCCGCCTTCCGGAAAGATCCACGGCACACGGCTCGCCCAACATGGCACAATCCCGACACCAACGAAGGAGATTGTGATCTCCAATGTCTTCCTGAAGGAAAGTCGATGTACTCTTATACAACGTCCATTCTCAGAAAAAGTTTCGCACCTTCGCCTCGAACACACTGGACGTCCACAAATTGTGCTCCAACTTCCCAGACAATTCAACAGCATTGAGGAGGCGCTCACAGCCGCACAACACATCCAAGATATGCTCGGTGCGCTGGGACACAACACAGCATACCACGCACCTGATATCGACGTAGAGTTATCCTATCAACACGGCACATTCGTCACCCTCACGCACATTCACGCTCTATCTCAACTCCGACGTGCGCTTCAACACGAAGCACAAAGACAGGCTCACGCACAAACACTCCGCGCCTCTTTTCGAAGAGAACAACAAGACTTTTTCCCCACACCTCCTCACCCTATCGATGAATACGCGCTGCCTGCTACACTCAACAGGCACCTGCACAAGCTGCCCGCAAAGAACGCACACAGCCAGTGGTATCTCTTTCAGCTCCCGGAGCTGCGATCACAACCAACCTCGCTCACACAAGCTGTGATGGCCTCCTTCGCGAGGATATTGCGTGCTCATGTCTCCACAGAACAACGGCGTGCTCTCCACATACTCACCGATCCCACCTCACTCGCATGGCGCCTCGACGCCCAAGACAAAGACCAGCAGCGTGCCCTCGAAGCCCTCATGCAGCAGGCCTTCCAGCTCACAGAAGGTGTCTCACAAACCCACAGATATACGCTCCCCAATGGACACACGCTCCCTCTCCAAACACAACCCCAACACAGCGACCAAAGAGCGCCCTATATCGCTCCAATCCATCCCATCGAACACCAACACACAGAGCTACCGATCGCCGGTTGGCAGTGGCGACGTAATTGGCAAACTCTCGGCATGTCAACAGACATTATTGACGGTCTGATCGCGCTAGGTTTTGTCGAACTGTTCGAAGAATTACGCGCGCTCTCCAAAAAACTCCCCTTCGACCATCTCGGAGAGATCCTTGTCCGCTGGTATCGCGCGCTCAAAAGGCAGGGGCTCCCCGTCCATCAATTGACGAAACAAAGGCTCTTCTCGATCGTCTCCTTTTACGCGATGGGTCGCTGCCACAGAGAAGCGATCAAAGATCTGATGGCCTTCTCCTGTCTCTATCCAGAGCGCTCCGTCCGTGAATTGCTCCAACACGAGATGGGCATCCAGGTGATGTCCGTCAAAGATCTACGTCGCGCCCTACCCGTCTGGATCCAACACACACCACCTCCCAAAACGACCATCTGGGCCAAACGTGAACGCTATTGGATGGGTGTGGTGATGGAGAGAGTCAGGGGTGCGATTTCAGGTGCAGACGCCCACGATGTGTTGATCGAATACCTCTCAGCGCAACCGCCCACACCACTGGACAAGGCAGAGTACCCACCTCCGCACAAAAAAAACAAAGTCAAAAAGCGACGAAAACGACGATAAAGACATGAGGCTTCGATGAGATACAGCCCACATATCCAACAACTCTTACGAACACACCAGCTCGATATCGGCAGCCAGCTCCTGCTCACATTGTACGATGAACACCAGATCAAAGGCGTCCTCGTCGCCCCTGCCTCACAAGCAGAGACAACCGCCCTTCAAATCCAACTCGCACCGGGCCAAATATGGGGCATCCCGACCGATCTGATCGAACAACTCAAAGAGGTCGGTCACCTCACACAAACCGAAGCCCCCCAAGATAGACCAGAGCGCCCACTCCCGCAAACACAACCACGTAAACAGCTCGCGCTCATACAGACCTCCACCCTGCTCTCTTTTCCCACAAAAACACCTACTAACATCGGTTGGGATATCTTCGATCTTCGTCAGGAGTTGGACAGCTCAACGCCCTCTTCTCGTTGGCTGCGATTGGGACAATGGATCTGTACACAGTGGAACCAATCCTCAGAGAGACCAGACGCTTTTGTCATCTACGTCCCACTCGAAGAGAGCTGTGAATGTGCCCAACAACTGGCCTTCTTACTCGCTCCACAGCCTGTCCCCATCGTGTGTATCCCGACACCCCAACGCATCGAAGTCCCACAACAATGGCACAACGCCGCGAGCCTGTTCGCAGCCCACAGTGACATCACAGAGGTCACACTCTGTACGCCCAACCATATCGACATGAAGACATACGCCCTTCATCGTGGCGTAGCTGCGTATCTCAAGAGCGCAACACATCCCATCAGCGTCGAGAGTCTTCGACAAGATCCCCTCGCATTGTGTCGTGGAGAGACACTCACACTCACTCGAACCGATCCCAACTTCATTCAGCCACCACTCCCCAAAACGTGGCAGCCTTCACGCCCTTCACTTGTCGATGGTGTTTGGAAGCTCTCTTTGACACAAGACCTGCCTCTCTCGGTCCTCGAAGGGTTGCTGGATACGCCGACAAAAGGACTCGTCTTGAGAGGCAGAATGGATGGCATGTTACCGCACACTTGGAGGGCATTCTTTGAAGAGACAGCGTTGTCATTCCCGATCTTGTACACAGCCCAAGAAGGCCTCGACTTGGACGGTCACCATGACGCCTTCGAGCGCTTGAAAGGATATGGGATGTTGCCCGTTGATGGGATCTTGCCGGAGGTCGCGAGGCTCAAGCTGTCGAGCTGGTTGAGCAGTCCTCCGGAGAAACGAAAGGAGCTGCGTAGCGCATTCGCGGAGTCGTGGGTAGGAGAGAACAATATCTTTGCGGGGATTAGCCTTCTTGCTCGCTGACAGCGTGAAGCCAATCTTGATAGGGTTGTTCGAGCGTCTCAAGTAAACCTTTGCTCGCGAGCCACTCGGGATTGAAGATACGCGATTTGTAACGATCACCACTGTCACAGAGGATCGTCACGATGGTGTGGCCGGGTCCAAGTTCACGAGCGATTTTGACGGCCGCGCCGACGTTGATCCCAGTTGAACCACCGACATACAGACCTTCTTTGTGGAGCAGGTGGTAGACAATATTGAGGGCTTCTGTGTCAGTGACACGGACGGCGTCATCGATGGGGGCACCTTCGACGTTGGCTGTGATGCGGCCATTTCCGATCCCTTCAGTGATGGAGTTGCCTTCTCGTTCGAGCTTGCCTTCTTTGACATGACAGTAGAGAGAAGAGCCCATTGGGTCGGCGAGATAGACCTTCATCTCGGGCTTCTTGTCCTTGAGGTAGATCGCGGTCCCGGCGAGTGTCCCGCCCGTCCCAGTAGCAGCCGTCCAGACATCGATTTTGCCCTCTGTTTGTTCCCAGATCTCAGGACCAGTGCTGTCGATATGTGCCTGTCTGTTGGCGACGTTGTCGAATTGGTTGGCCCAGATCGCGTTTTCGATCTCTTCGGCTGCGCGTCGGGCTTGGTGGTTGTAGTTCATAGGATCGGCGAAGGGGACAGCAGGGACAGGACGGACCTCTGCGCCGAGGATGCGCAACATGTCAAACTTCTCTTTGGACTGTGTGTTGGGCATGTAGATGATGCATTTGTAGCCTTTGGCCAGACAGATATGTGCGAGGCCGATCCCCGTGTTTCCGGCAGTTCCTTCAACGACTGTGCCACCGGGCTTGAGCAGACCTTTCTCTTCAGCGTCTTGGATAATCGAACGCGCCGCGCGATCTTTGACAGAGCCTCCAGGATTCAAGAACTCCGCTTTGGCGAGGATCTCACATCCGGTCTCTTCGCTGAGATGACGCAAGCGGATAAGGGGGGTATGTCCAACTGTCTCAACAAAACCATTTCGGATCTGCATGTATCTTCGGCCTCCATGTGGGATGTCTCTTCGTGATGACATCGTCGTCGTTGTCGTAGTCTCTATGCAATAGAAACGTAGCTCGCCCAAACATGGTAGGATTTTTCAATGGGAAGTCAACCGCAGCCAAAACAGAAACATCCAGTCGCTTGCCCTGATGTTGTCCAATTCCTATGATGATTGGATACCCGATGCACACCAAGCGTTGCTGGCCGCCTCAATAGGAAGAAGGACCAGCCTCCAGCATGTCCTTGTACGACGAAAGGTTTCTTGCGATGAATTTAACCCAACGCTCATGTGTCCTCCCTTGGGAGCGAGGCGCAACAGGCAAAGCCAGAAGCCTTCAGCGATGGTTACGTTGGCTACAAAATCCATCCATCCCCCCACGCAAGCGTATCCTTGAAACGATACAAAGTGGCCACATCCCAGCGCACTTGTTGCACCACTTTGCATGTAACGGCTACGAAGCGAGATTTCGCTCCTATCTCCCCTTACTCCCGAAATTTTACACGCAAATCTTACAAGACAAACGCGACTGGATCGAAGGCCTTCACTCCAGCCACATCCTCCAGCAACATCTCGACGAGATCCCTTTTCATCGCTGCACACAAGACGCCTACATGCTCGAAGAGTTGGAGAGGTTAACGAGGGCATTGTTATCAACAGACCCGCTCGTGTCGGCCCGGTATTGTTCGGCTCCTCACCCAATGGTGCCGGAGCAGTGGTTGTGTCAAACCCTCCACGACGCGCTCGCGCAATTTCTGCACCACCGCGAACGACTCTTGCAGTTACTCCTTGCGCGCAAAGCCCAGCAAGATCCGACATTGTGTCATTGGTCAGACCGTCTTGAGGAGGTCTTGTTTGTGAGGGAGTGAGCTGCTTTTTCAGGAAGGCGAATTGGAGGGGGTGGCTTCAGGGAGGTCTTGGTCTTCACCATCTTTGTTTCCGATGTCCCAGACAGACCGTAAGTTCATACCATAGGTGTAAAGTGAGATGACCCCAAGAATGGTGACAGGGACGAACTGCAGCGCGTGGACGACAGTTGCATAGCTGAGCCCAACAGCCGGGAGCTTTGTCGCACCAGTCGCGAGGAGCGCTTTGCTGCAGAAGAAGTGAAAGGTGATCACGTGTCCTGGTGTCGACGGTAAGAGCACGCCGAGATTGGTGATCGCCATCGCGAGATACGCTGTGACAGGTGAGACTTTCAATCCAAAGGCTGGCAAGATAAACAAAAACATCGCGCCTTCTACGAGCCAGACAAACAAACTCACAGAGAGGATCCCTGCGAGATAGCGGTCGAGCTTGAGGCACTCAAGACCTTCGAGTAAGCGCAGACCAAAGCCTTCGAGTTTCTCACCAAGCGCCGTCGGAAATAACCCAGTCCCCCATGATAACAACTGTTCAAAACGCTGGCGCCAAAAGCGCGCGAGTAACATCGCGCTGAGTGCACCGAGAAAGATCGCGCCGGAGATCCAAGAGATCTGTTGGATCCAGGGATACGCAGGCGCAAACATCGAGACACACCAGAGGATCGCCATGATCGAGAGTCCATCGAGGAGACGTTCGACGAAGAGTGTAGAGAGCGCGATCCCTTTGGGGATCTCTTCTCGCTCGGACATGACATAAGCGCGAACCACCTCACCAAGTCGGGCAGGGAGCAGATTGTTGGCGGCATATCCGATCCACACGATCTGTGTGGCGTCGAGGAAGGAGATCGCTTTGTAAGGTCGCATGATCCACGTGCAACGAACCCCACGCAGAAGATGACCAATGATATAGGCGATCACCGCGGGAATACACCACACCCAATGGATCGAGAGGAAGGCTTTACCGACGTCTTTCCAGGGAATCCCTCGGAACAAAAGGTGGGCAAAGAGCAGTGAGACGAGAACGCCTAGCAAAAGAGAGAAGAGTTTTTTACGATCCATTCGTGACTACCTGAAAAAACGGACAAACGTCCATACATACAAAAAAACATACATCTCGAAGACATCCACCCACGAGGCCACAATTTTCCGCAAAACAATGGAGAAAGGAGATGGGAAGCACAAGCGCATCGTGGGAAGTGTCTGGTCAGTACAAACCGTCGAGGGTCGTATCAGTTGTGAAATTCGTCATCGTAGACAGTGGCGTAGATCCAAAATTGACCATCTCGTCCAGCGCCATCAAGATCGACGCCCAGATCGAGCCACTCATCAGGGATCGGCAGATCAGGTGCAGAAGACCAATCTCCAAACTCATCACCATCCCACTCTGAATAAAAGACGGTCCAGTTTTCCGGGTTGACGGAGATGAGCCACTCATGGTTGCCATCACCTGCACAGAAGACGTCAGTGGTATCGTCGAGATTGGGTGGATCTTCGATCGTGTTGGGTCCTTCCCATGGTTCATAGCTACCGTCGTTCCAGGGGCTCCAATAGATCGATCCATCTTCAGGATTGTAGGAGAGCATCCACTCTCCTTGTTCGTGGCTGGAGACGGAGATAAAGGCTTCACTGTCTCCGAGGTCACTCTCGATCAGGTCGTTGGGTGGTGGTGGGAGCGGTGTCGCACCTTCCCACTCGGACCATGCGTCACCATCCCATGAACACCAGGTCAGCTCGCCGGCTTCAGGATCGTAGACATAACACCACTCCTGCCCTTCGCGAGACGCGAGGGTGACGGTGATGATCTCTTCATCATATTGTGGGGGCAGAGGGGGCAACTGAAACCCGCCCTGCCATCGACTCCATCCATCACCCAAATACTGACAGTAGTAAATTGAGGGCATGTCTATTCTCCCTTCCTCGCTCAGTGTGTGATCAGGTCAGCGGAAACAAATGCTACAAACGTATATCGATGACGGCATCCTTACGCAAGGTTTTGGTGTATCTTGTGAGCACCTTTTGAAAAGCCTTTTGTTGAAGCTGGCGTTTCAAAGCACCCTTTGAGTCTCCATATGACCTGACATTTGCGTTTCGTTTTCCATCTAGATAGATGATGTGAAACCCAAGGACGGTTCGCACAAGTTTGGCATACACCTGTCCAACTTTCAGCGTAATCATCGCTTTTTCGAGTGCAGGGTCGAGACTTCCGAGCTCATAGAAGTCGAGAAGTCCACCTTCTTTGCTCGTAGGATCTTGGGAGAAGCGTTTGGCGAGCGCCGCGAAGGTGTTGGGTTGCTGGAGCGCGAGCGTGAGGACATTTTTGGCTTCGCGACGGATCGAATCGATCTTCTTTTTGTCCTTCACTTTCTTATCGACCTTGAAGACGATGTGGCGGATCCTGTATTCACTTGGTCCTCTTTTGATGCCTTGTGTTGCGCGGCGGTAGGCATTTTTCAGGTCCTCTTCGGAGATGCGGACTTTTTTGCTTGCGACCTGGCGGAGCATTTTGAGTTTACGAAGCTGTTTGCGCACCATCATCTTGTAGGTTGTCGGTGTGTAGCCTTGTTGTGTGAGCGCTTGTTGAAATTGCTCAGCGGTCAGGTTGTAACGTCGGCGGGTGTCTTCCATCCCTCGTTGGACTTCGAGGTCACTGACGTTGACTTGCATTTGCCGGGCTTTTTGGTCGATTAAGGCGTCATCGATCATCTGGTCGAGGACGCGCTTTTGGAGGACTTTGGCTTGCTTGGCGCGCTCTTGGGGGTCAATGATCCGCTGCAGCGCTTGCTTCATCGCATCAAAGCGTGTCCGCCACTCACTCAAAAGGATCACCTCATCATTGACAACAGCGACGATCCTCTCGATCGTCATGCGCTTCTTTTTGGCTTCCACCTGTTGGGGAACAAGGGCCAGTGAGGCAAAGGCACACAGCACCCAAAGCCCTGCTATCGCGATCGAACGCAACATCAGTGAAAAGGATGGTCGGGAGGGTTGTGATGTGGTTTGGACAGAACAAAACATAGGAAAATCCTCATGGATAAAAGAAAAAAGTCGATACAGGGGCCAAAGTAACCAATGCCGCCACCTGGGTCAAGGGGGAAATCTGTTCGTATATAGAGGAAATGAAGCGACGCAACCTTGACACAAAGTCGGGGCTCTGCTATAGGGATGGGGTTATTGTCGCATCACCGTCTTACCGAACTTTTCTGTAGCCCAAAAAGCGACACAAAACCATGACACAATCTAGCCGGAGGTACTGCGATGGCGGTAGACCAGCAATTTATGGATGCCGAAGAGTTGGAGCAACTCTTCCGCTCAAATAAATCTTCAGACGTATATATCCCACTTGGTGAGATGTATCTTCGCCGTGGATTCCCACGAAAGGCGATTGATGTCCTCTCCAAGGGACTCAAAAACGACGACACACAGGAAGGACAACTCTTGCTCGCGCAAGCGTACTTTGACGCTTCGCCGAACAAGGCATCATTCCTCAACCAAGCAGCCGAAACTGCACAAAGTGTCGTCAGTCGGGATCCCAACTCCTGGCAAGCACATCGCCTCCTCGGAGAGATCGCATACGCTCAGGATGACCTTCAAGGCGCTATCAAGTCGCTTCGCCAAGCCCACGAGCTCAACCCTGACCACCCACAAGCGCGTCAGATTCTCAAGAGCTTGGGTGAAGATGTCGACGAACCTTTCGACGAAAATCAATTCTACATCAACGTCGACACCAACTTTATCCCACCACAGACAGACAGCCTGTTCGCGACGATCAGAGACGTCACCCTGTTTTTGATTCCGATCGCGATCCTCGTCTATCTCTACGCGAGCAACTCCGTCCACGGACGTAAGATCCACTCCCTCGCGGTCCTCGGGCGTACACAGCAACGTATCGATACCTATACGGCGCTCAAAAAAGCCAGCGACATCTACAAGACGATCATCAAAAAGTTCGACAAGAACCACCCTTACGCGCTTATCCACCTCGCTGAGACCTACCACGCGCTGTGGAGAAACCACGAGCGCACTGCGGATATGAAGAAC
>CEUF01047184.1_pt1 | contig 17126 bp, 18 predicted proteins | sample 531461 | NCBI WGS metagenome assembly CEUF01 (sample SAMEA2623350, study PRJEB7988) | marine metagenome | biome: marine biome (ENVO:00000447); feature: surface water layer (ENVO:00002042); material: "saline water (ENVO:00002010), including plankton (ENVO:xxxxxxxx)" | depth 5 m | reverse complement strand
TAATTTTGTTACTAAAAGGGGTATTTGCCAAGAAGCACATTCTAAAATTTCATGGACTCAAGTAGAAACTGGCTCAGCTGTCACTTGGAAATATCCTAGTGTAATATTAAAAGGGGATCACTCTTCGGGAGAGTTTTATTCAGTTGCTTTATCACATAATTGTCAGCAAGCAGATACAGGAACCAAAATGATACATATAGGAAAAAATACATCCTCAAGGATTGTTTCTAAAGGAATTTCTGCTGGAAGAGGACAACAAACTTATAGAGGATTAGTAAGTATTTTACCAAAGGCAGATAATACAAAAAACTTTACACAGTGTGATTCACTTTTAATAGGAAATGATTGTGGAGCACATACAGTACCCTACATAGATGTTAGAAATAAATCTTCTGATGTAGCACATGAAGCATCTACTTCAAAAATTAGTGAAGAACAATTATTTTTTTGTTTGCAAAGAGGTATTACAGAAGAGGATGCAACAGCATTGATTGTTAATGGATTTTGTAGAGAAGTATTTAAAAGCCTTCCAATGGAATTTGCCGTTGAAGCAAAAAAACTGTTAGAACTTAGCTTGGAGGGAGCAGTCGGATAATGTTAAAAATATCAAATTTATCTGTTTCTGTAGAAAATAAGTTAATCATCAATAACTTAGACTTGGAAATCGGTGAGGGTAAAAAAGTTGCTGTAATGGGACCCAATGGATCAGGAAAGTCAACGCTTTCTAATGTAATATCTGGTAAACCAGGATATAATATAAAAGAAGGTAGCATAAAATTTGAAGATACTGATATTCTTAAGATAAATCCTGATGAGAGGGCTGCTATGGGAATTTTCATGGCGTTTCAATATCCTGTAGAAATTCCAGGAATAGCTAATTCATCTTTTTTAAGAACAGCTATAAATTCTATTAGAAAAAAAAATAATATTGAACCTGTTAACACAAGAATTTTTTTAGAAGAATTAAACCAGATTGCTAGCAAACTGGGGCTTGATAAATCTTTTCTTACAAGAGACATGAATGAAGGTTTTTCGGGAGGAGAAAAGAAGAAAAATGAAATTCTACAACTACTTTTATTAAAACCAAAATTATGTGTTTTAGATGAAATTGATTCGGGACTTGATATTGACTCTCTTAAAGTTATTTCTAAAGGTATCTCAGAATACAGCAACAAAAAAAATTCTATGTTAATTATTACACACTATCAAAGGTTGTTGGATCACGTAATCCCTGATGAGGTTCATATTTTTAATAAAGGAAAAATAGTTGAGTCTGGTGATCATGATTTAGTAAAAATATTAGAAGAAAAGGGATACAAGGAGTTTTCTTAAATGCTATTAAATGATTATTTAAATAAATTAAAAAAAACTAATTTAAAAGAACTAAATAAGCCTTGGTTAAGCAACGAGCTTCTTAACAAAGAGTTATTAGATAATATTTTTCCTGACAACAATGCAGAGGAGTGGAAAAACTTTAATGTAAATGCCTTTATTAAACAAAAGTGGAATCTATTAATTTCACAAGATAGTCCTAATTTAAAAAAAGAAAATATTTTATTCAAGAATTTAATAGTTTTTAACAACGGAGTTTTAGATAAAAAACTAACAGAAATTAATACTGATGATAAAGTAAAGATTCATAGTCTCCAAGAGTATTATAATAAAGATAAAACTATAGTCGATAAAATATATTGTAATAGCAAGAAATATTCAGAAGATAGAATATCTGGAATAATTGATAATAAAACTACAAGTTTATTGTCGCTTAATTCTCTTCTTAATCAAGGGGTAGTTATAGAGGTAGCTGCAGACTCTAAAGTTGGTAATGAAATTTGCCTTTACAATCAAATTTCAGCTAATGAAACTATAATTAATCCATATATTCTCTTAGTTGCAAATAAAAATTCGGAAGTAAATTTTTTGGACTTAACATCTTACATTGAAGAAAATAATTGGACCAATGTTTTTTATGAGGTCTACTTAGAAAAAAATTCAAAAGTAAGAATGTCAAACTTTAGTCTTAATCAATCTATGAATTTAAATACTTCCTCATATAATTTTCATTTAGAAAAAGAGGCACTTTTAGAATTTGCATCTATTAACAAAGGAAATTCTAAGAAAGATATTAGAGTTTTTTTAAATGGAGAAAACTCTAAGGTAGACATCAAAGGAATGCTATTATCAAGGCTTATTGAAAACAGCGATATATTCTGCAAAGTAACGCATAATGCATTTAGTTCTGATAGCAAACAAGACTGGAGAATGATATCTGCTGATACTTCAAAAACTTCATTGAATGGAAAAATAAAAATAATGAAAGGCGCTAAGAACAGTTCAGGCAATTTCTTTTCTAAAGCTTTATTATTAAATGATAAAGCTAAGGCTCTTTCTAAACCAGAGCTAGAAATTTTTGAAGATGATGTTTCATGTTCCCATGGATCCTCATTTGGCGAATTAGAAAAAGATAAGGTATTCTATTTGCAAAGTCGAGGTTTTTCAAAAAAAGAAGCTATAGAAATGTTAGTTTCAGCATTTATAAGTGAACTTAATTTTAGTGATAATAATTTATCTGATAACTTGAAAAATGAAGTTGAAAAAATGTTTATAGGGAAAGATTTATAAATGAAATTAGATATCCTTAAAACGTGTGAGTCCTTTGGGGAGATAAAAAAACAATTTCCTATTTTCAAAACTAAAGTTAATGGAAAAAATTTAGTATATTTAGACTCGGCTGCAAGTGCACAAAAACCTGAGGTTGTTATAGATAGTATGAAACTGGTATATGAGAATAAATACGCTAATGTACATAGAGGAATATATTATCTTAGTCAGATAGCTACTGATGCATACGAGAGTTCTAGAGAAAAAATAAAGTCTTTTTTGAACGCTAGCTTTACAGAAGAAATAATATTTACAAGAGGGGCCACTGAAGGTATTAATTTAGTTGCCAACTGTCTAATGAAAAAATTTATTTCTGAAGGAGATGAAGTTTTAATTAGTACACTAGAACATCATTCTAATATTATACCTTGGCAAATAGTATGTGAACAAAAAAAAGCAAAGCTCACGGAAGTAAAACCGAGTGATAGTGGAGACATTACTTTAGATGAGGTAAAAAGGATGATCAGTAAAAATACTAAAGTAATAGCACTTCCTCATATTACAAATTCTCTAGGTTCGTTATTGCCTATAAAAGATATATGCTATGAGGCAAAAAAACATAACATTATCACTGTTATAGACGGATGTCAGGCGGCGCCTCATATACCAATAGATCTTCAAGAATTAGGTTGTGATTTTTATGTTTTTTCCGGGCACAAATTATATGGACCTTCAGGCATTGGAGTTTTATTCGGAAAAAAAAATATTTTAGAAGATTTAGACCCATATCAGACAGGAGGAGAAATGATTGACTTTGTTTCCATAGAAAAGTCTACTTATGCCCCTCTTCCACACAAGTTTGAAGCAGGCACACCAAATATAGTTGGGGCTATTTCATTAGGACATGCCGTAGATTTTGTACAAAAAATAGGTATGTCTAAAATTAAAAATCATAGCATCAGGCTTACTAATTATTTATTGGAAAAGTTAAAAAATGATAACGATATTCAGTTAATAGGAGACCCTAAAGAAAGGATAAGTATTATATCATTTTTATATAAAGGGGCTCATCCCCATGATTTGGCATTGCTTTTAGATAAAAGAGGTATAGCATTAAGGGCAGGACATCATTGTGCACAACCTGCAATGAGATACTTTAAGGTAGATACTACTTTAAGAGCATCAATAGGAGTTTACAATGATTTTGATGATGTGGACTATTTTTTAGAAAACTTAAATGATGTAAAAAAGTACTTTTAATGATATGAGTAGTGAAAAAGAAAATTTAAAAATAAAAATTATAGATGCTTTACAAACAGTTTATGATCCTGAAATTCCAGTATCAGTATATGAATTAGGTTTAATATATGATATTGATATTAGTAAAGAAAACGATGTGAATATAACTATGACTTTGACAACACCTCACTGTCCAGAAGCTCAGAGTATACCAGAAAAAATAGCAGATACAGTGTTGCTGGTAAACGGTGTTAGAGAAGTTAAAGTTCAGATAACTTGGGAGCCACCGTGGGATCAAGATAAGATGACAGAAGCAGCAAAACTAGAGTTAGGTTTAATATGAAAAATAATCCATTAGTAAGTATTACTGATAATGCAGTTAGCAGAGCAAAAGAACTTTTAAATCAAAATAAAAGTGTGGTTGGACTTCGTGTTAGTGTTTCTAAAGGAGGATGTTCAGGTATGACATATAAAGTGTCTCTTTCTGAAAAAATTAAAGAAGGAGATGAAGTCATTAAAAAACAAGGAATTAACTTTATAATTGATCCTAGTGCTGTAATGTTTTTATTAGGGTCCACTATTGATTGGAAGGAAGAAAAGTTTAAAAGAGGGTTTACATTTGAAAACCCCAATGAAACAGCTCGTTGTGGATGTGGAGAATCTTTCACAACAAACTAAATTTTTTCAGATAGTTTAATTGCAAATTTTGATAGAGATTTTACACTTAATTTAAAAACTTTATGGAAAACATCACTGCCCGTATCATAATTTTTTGCCTGTAGCATATGATCTTTTTCATCATCAGCAAACTTTTTGGTTATTTTCTCTAAATAGTTATCCTTTCCTTTAAGGTACTTTGCTTGATTTTCGTAATGGTCAATTATTACTTCTTCAACAGCTTCCGTACAAGCCATAGTAGCTTTCTTTCCTAAAATAGCAGATAACAAACCGAGCCCAAATGCTCCTTTTTCCCAAATAGGGTCTAAAATAGTAGGCCTAACTCTATATTTAACAAGTAGTTCACTAAATTTTCTATAGTGTTCTTCTTCTTTTTTCAACATGTTACGAATTTCCAGAGACAGTGACTTATTTTTAATAATTGCAAGTTGTCCTTTATAGATTCCTATTGCTCCTTTTTCTCCAGCTAGATCAACGCGAATGATTTCTTCTATTTTTTTTCTAGTCTTCATAATTATTAAATAATATTTTTTTTATAACTTGCAAGTTCAACAGAAAAAGTATAAAACTAGCCAGAAAACTTAAATTAGAGAGAGTAATTCCATAAATATTAAACTTAGGAAAAGCACAATCATTATTTTCCGTGTTCATTATAATTTCACTTAGTTCTTCTATACTGGTTGCTTCCAATCCAGAAGAGGTTGTGCATGAAAATATATTAGTAATTAAGCCAAACTCAATAGCACTATGATAAAGTGCAACTACTGACAAAGAAAAAAAGGAAATTAAAGTTATTAAAGAGATAATTTTTTTACTAATAATTTGAAATACAGCAATAAAAGAGAAAATTAAAATAAGAAGCCATATGTATCTTTGTATTAAGCATATTTTGCAAGGTTTTAAGTTATAATAGTATTCGAAAAAAAAAGATGAAGCTACAATTACCGAAGTAATAATTAAACTAAAGTGAAAAAAATTTTTATAACTTAAAGGCATGACTAAAATATTAATAAAGCTATAACTACTACAATGAAACTAAGTATTATTGTAGATTTTAAAAAATGTTTTTCTACTATCTGAATACTTTTTTCTCCATATTTATTCACTAAAAAGGTTAAACTTAAAAACCTTAACCCTCTTGAAATTAAAGAACAAATTAAAAAAATAAAAAAATTATAGCCCAGCATACCACTGCTTATTGTAAATATTTTATAGGGAATTGGAGAAACCCCAGCTATTAATATTACTACCCATCCGTATTTATTAAAAAGATTTTTTATATAATCAATATGATGATGTGCATTATAAAAATCAACAATTTTTATTCCAAGCAAATCCCAAAAAAACAAACCTATTATATATCCTAAAATACCTCCTAAAACCGAAAAAAAGGTAGTAAAAATACCTAAAAAAAACCATTTGTATCTTTTTGCTAAAGTAATAGGTACTAACAAAATATCTGGAGGAATGGGTATAATTATAGACTCTAAAAATGAAAATAAAGCTAAGAAATTTAGAGATTTTTTATTATCAGCTATTTTAATTGTCTGGTTTATTAAATCAAAAATTAATTTTTTCATAATTTATTAATAGTTATAATTAAATCCTACATGTATTCAAATATTGCAATATAACAAAAGAAACTGAATCTATAAATTAAGCAGAAGAACCTTACTATCACTATGCTATATTAAAGTAAGCTAATATTAAAAATCAAGGCATTATTTAGACATAATAACTAGAAATAAATTTGACCTTTTAACAGGACAAAAAAATATTGTATATTTCTAAAAAAAGTTTATTAATTATTATCTTAATATTTTTTTATAAAAAAGGGGCTGTGGCGGAATTGGTAGACGCAGGGGATTCAAAATCCCCCGGAGTTAATCCTTGAGAGTTCGAGTCTCTCCAGCCCTACCATAATTAGGAGATTGTCTTATGGAATATTTTGAAAAGGAGAGTTTATTATCTCAAAAAAAACCAATTCCCAGCAAAAATATATCTGCTGATCATTTTATTATAGAGAAAAAAAAGATGTATGCAGGGCAGCATCTTTTATTAGACTGTTGGGGAGTAGAATTTAATAACTCTATAATAACTTTAAAAAAAGTTTTAAAAAATGCCATAAAAGTCTCTGGAGCCACTTTACTTCATATTCATTTACATAGGTTTGGAAAACAACAGGGAATATCTGGTGTAGCAGTGCTAGCTGAGTCTCATATTAGTGTCCATACATGGCCAGAAAGAGATTATATTGCATTTGACATATTTATGTGCGGAGATACTAATCCTGAGGCTTCTGCTGAATATCTTCTGAAAACTTTAAAACCAAAAAAAAAGATATTAAAAAAAATTAAAAGAGGAGTTATAAAAATTGGCAAATAAATGCTTGCGGTGGTTAGATAAGAAAAATCCAGAGTCTCCTGCTCTAGTTTTTGATTTGTCTATAGTAAAGAAAAACTTTTTTAATTTAAAAAATATGTATAAAAATATAGAAGTGTTCTATGCGATTAAAGCTAATCCTAATAAAAAAATTATAAGGCTATTAAATAGATTAGGCAGTTCATTTGATTGTGCTAGCATAGAAGAGGTGAAAGCTTGCATTAGTGCAAGAGTTCCTACAGAAAAAATATCATATGGTAGCACTCTTAAAAAAGAATTAGATATAGAGAAAGCGTATAATCTAGGAGTAAATCTATTTGCATTTGACTCTCAAGAAGAGTTATTAAAAATATCTAAAAAAGCCCCTGGAGCTAATGTTTTTTGTAGATTAATGGTTCCCAATGGGGGTTCTGAATGGCCATTATCAAAAAAGTTTGGTTGCTCTTATAAAACAGCAGAAAAACTTATTTTACAAGCCAGAGAACTAGGTTTGAATCCAATTGGAGTTTCCTTTCATGTGGGTTCTCAGCAATTATCTTTAGAAACTTGGAAAAAGGCAATAGTTTATGCATCAAATGTATTTAAAGATCTATCTAAAAAAGAAATTATACTTAGCTTTCTAAATTTAGGAGGAGGAATGCCGACCACTTATAAAAATAAGATTAAAAATTGCAAAATTTATTCTTCTAATATCCTAAAATCCATAAATGATAATTTTGGGAATTTAAAGCCAGTAAGAATAATAATTGAGCCAGGAAGATCTTTAGTAGCTGATGCTGGTGTAATAGAAACTGAAGTTATTTTAGTTTCATCGAGAGGTCAACATTGCAAAAAAAGATGGGTTTATATTGATGTAGGAAGATATAATGGTCTAGCCGAGACAGAGGGCGAAGCTATTCATTATGAAATAAAAGCAAAGGCATCAAGAAAAGTAAAAAAAGAAAACTTTATTTTAGCTGGTCCATCATGTGATAGTCATGATATTATTTATCAAAAAAAAGACTGTATTCTGCCTTCTAACTTAAAAAGTGGAGACAAATTAAGAATACTTTCTGCTGGTGCTTACACAACTGTATACAGTTCTAATTTTAATGGAATTAAAAGTATCTCTGAATACTTTATTGAATAGAATTTAAAAAAATTTGAGAAAGTTTGGAGAACTAAATGCACTTTTTCTAATATCTTCATTATAATAAGATGTTTTTATTTTTATTTTTCTCTTAATTACCTTACTTCTTCTCATATCAATCTTATTTGAACTCCAAACTAATGCCATATAACCTCCTATGTAAGAGGGTACAACAGTCAGTATTATGCCATTTTTTTTAAAAATTTTATTTACATATTTAAGAACTTCTTTTGTTTCAGATTTTTGTAAAAATGGAACACCACTTTGAAATATAGCAATTCCTTCATCTCTTAAAATATTGTTTACATTTTTGTAAAAGCTTTCCTTAAATAAACTTTTCCCCGCTCCTACAGGATCAGGCCTATCAGCTATTATTAAATCATATTTATTTTTTGTACATGCAATAAAGTCAAAAGCATCTTGAAAAAAAAGATTAACTTTTTTATTACGCAAGGAGTTTTTATTAATTTTTTTAAAATGTAAAGAGCTTAGTTTTACAACTTCTTTATCAATATCAACCAAATCAATTTTGTTAACAAAATTATATTTAAGTATTTCCTCTGCTACTGCTCCATCGCCTCCACCAATAATTAAAATTTTTTTAGGGTTTTTTAAAACTTGTATGGCTGGATGCACTAACATCTCAGAATATGCAGCTTCATCTTTTTCTGTAATTTGTATTATCCCATCTAAAACTAAGATTCTTCCATAAATTGGCGTATCAAATATTTGTATTCTCTGGTATCTAGATTTTTTATCCACTAGAGTTTTATCAACGGTAATTTCTTGTTTAAGACCTTCATGCAAAAATTCTCTAAAAATAGCCTTCATTCATTTCTCCAGAAATATTAATTAATCCCACTTAATCCACTCTTTATTATTTTTTCTAGTAAACATAGGAAATGAATTACTTTTATCAAGTAATTTATTGCTTTTTTTAAGATTTATCATTCTATTAATTAAAAACTCTGTTACGTCTGCAATAGGAAGTAATTTCGCTTTTCGTATTTCTACCCATCCTAAATCTTCGAGCTCTCCGTTCGATTTTATTGTTCCTACAAAATTTTCATAATTAGCTATGAAAAATCTAGCATGAAATCTAATTTTTAAATAACTAGGAGTTATTGCTCTACCAAAATAGAATAGATTATCAAAGGATGGAAATAGAGACTTTTTTAAAAAATTATCCCAACTGTTATTAAGAAGAAGGTTTTTTGAATTTGATATTACATCTTTTTTAGCCAGGTATAGATTACACTCCTCTGCTGTTTCTCTAATTCCTGCAAACATAATAGCTTTTGTGTGATTATCAGACCTAGTTTTAATTTTATTTTTATTAATACTAGCAGATAACTTAAAAAGTTTATTTGCTTGATAATCTATATGATCTACTGCGCCACCAGGAAAAACATAAATACTTGGCATAAATTTTGATTTAATTGGTCTTTTCCCCATTAATACATAATACTTATTATACATTTCTTTATATATTATTACACTGGCTGCATCTCTCGGTTTTGAGGGTTTATTGCTGTTTTTTATCATGCTAATTTTATTAAATAATTTTACTAAAAAATTGTAAACTAATTTATTTCTTTATTTATATTATATAGGCTTTAATATAATCAAATGAATAAACATTCAATAAACCATTCTTTAAAAAATTACGAGAAAATTGAAACAGTTAGTTTTTTAGTAAGAAAATTAATGGCACCTAATCCTAGTCCCTTTACTCTTTATGGGACTGGTACTTATATTATAGGAAGAAAACAAATTTGTATTATAGATCCTGGCCCTTTAATTGAAAGCCATATAAATAAAATACTAAATTCTGTAGATAAGAATTTGATATCTCACATACTAATTACTCATACGCATGCTGATCATTCTCCAGCTGCAAATATTATAAAAAAGGAAACAGGTGCCAAAACCTATGCTTATGATTCATACCCTAAGGGAATAATAGGAAATAGATTTGAAGAGGCACATGATAAAAGTTTTACACCAGACGTAAAGTTAAGGGATAGCGATATGGTTCAGGGAAAGGACTGGACTATTAAAGCTATTCACACCCCTGGTCATACCTCAAACCACTTATGTTTTTTTTTAGAGCAAGAGAAAATACTTTTTACTGGAGACCATGTAATGGGTTGGGCAACGACCGTAGTAGTTCCTCCAGATGGTGATATGGATGATTATATTTCAAGTTTGAAAAAACTTTTATTACATGATTACGGAATTTATTATCCTACTCATGGTAGCCCAATAAAAGAACCAAAAAAATATGTGAGAGGATTAATTGCTCACAGAAAAATGAGAGAAATGCAGATATTGAATGAATTAAGAAAAAATAGTTTATCTGTAGATGACATGGTTCCAAAGTTTTATTCAACTACTGACAAAAGATTATGGCCTGCTGCTTCAATGTCCTTATTGGCTACATTAATTAGCCTGGAAAAAAAAAAAAAAATATTTTCTAAAGGAAGTGAGTTAGAAGACAATCAAAAAGTATGGGTATACAATAATTTTATAAAATAAGTATTATTATGATTTTAAATAGAAGTTATATAAGTAAAAATAAGGATATTTTTTATAGTGTGGCTATAGGAAACTTTGATGGCATTCATTTAGGTCATAGGTTTATTTTAAATGAACTTAAATCTTGTAAAAGAACTGATAAAGACAAAATAGCCGTTATAACTTTTAATCCCCACCCTATAAAAATACTAAAGCCCAGTCTATGGAAAAAAAATTTAATAAAATTTCGTACTAAATTTCGTTTATTAGAAAATTTAGGCGTTGATACACTATTTCAAATTCCGTTTACATTTGATTTTAGTAATATTAATGCTCGTTTTTTTATAGAAGACATATTAATTAAGAATATTCAAATTAAAAATATTTTAGTAGGAGAAGACTTTAGGTTTGGAAAAAATAGGGAGGGTGATATTCGTCTTTTAAAAGAATATGCAGAAAAAAATAAATTTAATTTAAAGTATTATAAAAAAAAAGGAACAAATGAAAATTATTACTCTTCTAGCATAATAAGGAATTTAGTCAAATCAGGTGATTTAGAGCAGGCTAACTCTTGTTTAGGATATTATTGGGAAGTTGAAGCAAAGGTAGTAAAAGGAAGGTCTAAAGGAAGAGAATTAGGCTATCCAACAGCAAATTTAAACTACTCTTACCAAATTGCACCTGCAAATGGTATTTATGCAGGTTTGATAAAAATAGAAAATGAAAATATATGGAGACAGGCGGCTATTTCTACTGGTACGAGACCTCACTACAAGGGAAAAAAGAAAATACTAGAAGTACATTTACTTTTTTTTGCAGGTAATTTATACCAAAAGAGGTTGAGAGTTGCTTTTATAAAAAAAATCAGAGATGAAGCTAAATTTCAAAGTGAAAAAGCTATGGTGCAGCAAATGGATAGAGATTGTAAATCTGTACAAATTATATTGAAAAACAGACACATCAAAAATGACAATCAAGGAATATGATGAAAGATACTAAAAAATATAATGATACTTTAATGCTTCCTAAAACTAAATTTGAAATGAGAGCAAATCTTCCTGAAAAAGAACTTCAAACTTTAAAATTTTGGGATGATATAGAGTTATGGAAAAGGTTAAGAGATGCTAGTAAAGGGAAGAAGAAATTCATTTTACATGATGGTCCTCCTTATGCTAATGGTCCAATTCATATGGGCACAGCTGCAAATAAAATTCTAAAAGATATCATTAATAGGACGATGCAGATAGAAGGATATGATGCAGAATTTGTACCTGGTTGGGATTGTCATGGCTTACCGATAGAATGGCAGATTGAAAAAGAATATAGAAAAAAAGGTCTAAATAAAGATGACATAAATATTATAGACTTTAGAAGAGAGTGTAGAGACTTTGCTTCTAAGTGGATAGAAGAGCAAAAAAAATCATTTATAAGGCTATTTGTATTAGCAGATTGGGAAAATCCTTACCTTACTATGGACTATAAGGCAGAATCAATTATTTTAAAGGAATTTAGTAAGTTTTTTTTAGATGGAAGTTTGTATAGAGGGTCTAAGCCAGTCATGTGGTCACCTGTTGAAAAAACTGCTTTAGCTGAGGCTGAAATTGAGTATAAGGACATTATATCTAAATCTATTTACGTTCCATTTAAAATAATAGAAAGTCAAGAAAGAGAACTAATTGATACTAGTTTAGTTATTTGGACTACTACTCCATGGACTATCCCTGGAAACCAAGCTATTGCCTATGGAGAAAGTATAAACTATGTGCTAATAGATGTAAACTTCTCGGAAGTAGGTATTGCAGCAAATAAAAAACTTATAGTTGCCAAGGCATTATTAGAAAAAGTAGTTAGCTTTTGTAATATTGAAAAATTTAATATAATTAAAGAGTTTAAAGGTTCTATTTTAAAGGGCTCTATAGCTCATCACCCTCTTAACAAAAAGGGTTATGAACAAAATACGCCGTTATTAAATGGAGAGTTTGTTGATGATAGTGAAGGTACAGGCTTTGTACATGTTGCTCCATCATATGGAGAAGATGATTTTTATTTGGCTAAATTAAATAATATTAAGATTAAAGATATAGTTCATGATAACGGAGTTTATAAAGAAAAGACTCCTTTGTTTGCAGGAGTGCATGTATTTAAAGCAGAAGTAAATGTTATAGAAAGCTTAAAAGATGAAAATAATCTAATTGGAGTAAGAGAATATAGTCACTCATACCCTCACTCCTGGAGGTCAAAAAAACCAGTAATATTTAGAACTACTCCTCAGTGGTTTATAAGTATGGAAAAAAATAAACTAAGAAAAAAGGCTTTGCAGGGCATAGAAAGTACAAAGTGGATGCCTGCTTCTTCAAAAAATAGAATAAAAAAAATGGTAAGTGATAGACCAGATTGGTGTGTTTCAAGACAGAGATCTTGGGGTGTTCCTCTTACAATATTTATTGATAAAAAGACAGGGGAGCCTCTTAAAGATAAAAATATAATGGATAAAATTATTTCAGATGTAGAAAAAAATGGATCTGACATTTGGTTTTCTTCAGATGCCTCAAAATTTCTTGGAAAAGATAGAGATCCAAATAATTATGAAATTATTAGAGATATTCTTGATGTTTGGTTTGATTCCGGTTCTACTCATGCATTTGTCTTAGAAGATAAATTGAGGTGGCCAGCAGACCTTTATTTAGAAGGAACCGACCAACACAGAGGTTTCTTTCAGTCTTCCTTGTTAGAAGCTTGTGGTACCAGAGGTGAGCCTCCATATAAGAGTGTTCTTACTCATGGCTTTGTACTAGATGGTAAAGGAAGAAAAATGTCTAAGAGCTTAGGCAATGTTGTAAAACCAGAAGATATTTTAAAAAATTCGGGAGCTGATATTTTAAGATTATGGGTAGCTACAACAGACTATACTGAAGATATGAGAATAGGAGATGAAATTTTATCGAACTTAAACGATTATTATAGGAAAATTAGAAATTGTTTTAGATTTATTTTGGGAAATATTAACAATACTAAAATTGAGGATTGTTTAGATTATGATAATTTAAGAGAACTTGATAAATATATTCTTGCAAAGCTTTTTGAATTGAGTGAGAAAAGGTCTGACGCAATAAAAAATCACTCATATCATAATTTTTATAAGCAACTTTTTGAGTTTTGTTCAGTAGACTTATCATCTTTCTATTTCGATATAAGCAAGGATATATTATATTGTAATTCCTTAGTTAGTAAGGAGAGAAAATCAGTAGTAACAATCCTGTATCATCTTTATGATAATTTGACGACCTGGTTTGCTCCAGTATTATGTCATACCATTGAAGAGACTTGGAAAGAGTTTCGAACAGAAAATTTAAAAAGTGTACATTTAAAACTTTCAAAAAATTTACCAGATTTTTGGAAGCAAGATGAATTAGTAAATAAATGGAAACTAATCAGAAAGGTGAGAAGAATAGTAAATACTGCATTAGAAAATGTTAGAAATCAAAAACTAATAGGCTCTAGTCTAGAGACTGAGATATATATTTATGTAGAAGATCATAATCTACGAAAAATATTAAAAAATATAAAAATGAAAAAAATTTTAATGGTATCAAAGTTTAAATTTTTAGATAACACTTATGATAAAACGCCAGAAGCGCTATATGAAACTAATATTAAAGAAGAAAATATATTTATACAAATTAAAAAAACAAACTTTTTGAAGTGCATAAGATGTTGGCAATATGTAGAAGAAGTAACACCAGAAGAAGAGCTTTGTTTAAGATGCAAAAAAGCATTAGCTAGTAATGAATAAAAAGGTTTTTCATGAATATTTTTTTGAGTGCTTAGCAGCATTTATATTATTAATAGTAATTGACCAAAGTACAAAAATTTTTACTGCAAAGATAATGCTCAATAATATGTTTGAAAACATAGAGATATTTCCTTTTTTGAACATAGTTTTTGTTAGAAACACTGGAATTAGCTTCGGGCTATTTAGCGATGGTGGCTTGTTAGGTAGATACTTTTTTACTTCATTTGCTATTGTCTTGGGAAGTATATTACTAATTATTTCTTTCTTCACAAAAGAAAAATTAATGAAGCTGTCTTTATTAATGATATCTAGTGGAGCTATTGGAAATGCTATAGATAGAATATATTTTGGTGGTGTAATAGACTTTATAGATTTTTTTATATATACTTTTCACTGGCCTGCGTTTAATTTTGCAGATATTTTTATTACCATTGGGGTAATACTATTATGTTTTGAAAATATTTTTGGTAAAATACGTAATGACTAAAAAATTGATGATTAAAAAATCCTTTGCTCTATTTTTTTTACTTTTATTATCTTCGTGTAGTTTTTTAAATCCTCAATCTTCTAACGAATTTACGGTCACAAAAAAATCACCATTAGTTATGCCCCCAGATATGAATATGGCTCCACCAGAGAGCAAGGAAGAAAGAAAAAGAAGTTATAATGACGAGAAAAGTTTTATCAATGATGATAAAGTAAGTGTCGAAGATATCCTAACAGGGGAAATTAAAACTAAAAAAAATATCAATACTAATAAAACAGTAAAAATAAAGAATACTAGAAAGAAACTTGTAAATAAAATATTAAGAACTAAAGCATCTAAAATACTTGAGTGAAGCTAGCAAATAAACAATTGAATAATATATGTTTTTTGATATTAAAAGCTGGAATAATAAAATCAGTTCTAAGGAATTTCAAAATAATAAAAAGGAAATTCGTAAATTACTAGATTTAAGAAATAATAAAAAACTTCTAAATGAGTTTAATTTTTTAAATCAGGATATTAAATTATTAAAAAAAAAAATATTTGATATTAGCAAAGTTTTTATGGGATTTGAAAAAATTCTACTATTAGGCACAGGGGGCTCTAGCTTAGGAAGTAAAGCCATTTTAGAGGCAGCTTCAAATGATAAAATAATTTTTATAGAAAATATTGACCCCAAATATGTACTAAAAAAAGTAAAGAGTGTTAAAGAAAAAAAAATATTACTTATTATTATTAGTAAATCTGGAGAAACATCTGAAGTAATTTCTTTATATCAAGTAATAATTAATTATTTTACTAATATATTTAATTTTAAAAAAAACATTATTATAATAACAGAAGAAAAAAACTCTACTTTATACAAATTATGCAAAGAAAAAAAAATAAAATTTATTGAACATAATTCTAAAATTGGTGGTAGATTTTCTTGTTTTAGTGAAACAGGTCTAATACCAGTAAAATTGGCTGGGCTTAATAGTAATTATATTAAAACTTTGTCAGATAATATTACCAAAGAGTGCTTATATAATAATCAATTCTCTTTAGCCGAGAATATTTCAATTTTATACCATTTTATTAAAAATAGTAAATATGTAGGACATACTGTTCTATCTTATCAGGACTCACTAAACCCTCTTGTAATGTGGTATAGACAGTTGTGGGGAGAGTCTCTAGGAAAGCAAGGAAAGGGAGTTCACATTATTCCTGCTACAGGATCAATAGATCAGCATAGTCAATTGCAAATGTGGTTAGATGGGCCAGATGACCTTTTTTATACAATTATTATACCTAAAAAAAGAAAAATTGATTTCAAATTAACAGATAATACCAAGTTTTTACCTGCTTATTTAAATAAAAAAAAGCTAGGAGATGTTTTAAATACTATGGCAATAGCCACATATAAAGAGCTGGTAAGGGTTGGAAAACCAGTAAGAGTAATTTATTTAGATGATGATAGCTTATACCCTGCTATTAAATTAATGTCATATTTTATGCTAGAAGTTGCATTTTTAGGTAAATATTTAGGAGTCAATCCCTTTGACCAACCTGCAGTAGAAAAGGTAAAGTTATTAACAAAAAAGCTATTAATTAACAATGCATAAAATTAGAGTTCTACCTGATCATATAATAGATAGCATTGCAGCAGGAGAAGTGATAGAAAGGCCATATTCAATTGTAAAAGAATTGCTTGAAAATTCTATTGATGCAGAAGCTAAAAATATAGAAATTCATGTGGACAGCAATGATGATGCTAAAATTACTATTTCCGATGATGGAAAAGGCATTAATGAAGAAGACCTACAATTATGTGTCAAAAGACATGCTACTTCAAAAATATCAAATAATGATTTATCAACTATACAAACACTAGGTTTTAGAGGTGAAGCACTTTATGCTATAGCTTCTGTATCTAAAATAGAAATTATAAGTAAAACATCTAATATGGAGAGTGCAGTAAAAATCATTGTTGAAGAGAATAAGGTTTTAGAAAATAAACCAGCCAAAGGTAAAGAAGGAACGCATATAGTAGTAAAAAATTTATTTAAAAATTTTCCAGTAAGAAAAAAATTTCTTTCTAATGCAAAAGCAGAAAATTATTATATTAAAGAGATTATAAAAAGTATTGCAATTTCTCATCCCGAAATAAGCTTTAATTATTTTGAAAATACAAAGCCTAAATTAGTGTTGCTAAATAGAATAAAAGGAAAAAGTTTTGAAAATAGAATAATAGAGATTCTTGGAAGAGATTTCTTTGAAAGTTCACTTTATCTAGAAGAAAAAAAAGGCTTATTTTCAAT
>CEUF01067769.1_pt1 | contig 17281 bp, 15 predicted proteins | sample 531461 | NCBI WGS metagenome assembly CEUF01 (sample SAMEA2623350, study PRJEB7988) | marine metagenome | biome: marine biome (ENVO:00000447); feature: surface water layer (ENVO:00002042); material: "saline water (ENVO:00002010), including plankton (ENVO:xxxxxxxx)" | depth 5 m | reverse complement strand
TTTTTTTTAGCCTCCCCTTAGTCTGGGGTTATCTGATGTCTTAAGTCTCTTACTTACGAATTGAGAAGATCGTTTATAATTCATTGCTTTCTGCATATCTGACACAACTGAGTTTAGATATACTGGTCTTACAACTTTAATTTTTCTCTTCGATTCATTTATATCCAATTCATACATGTAATTTGATACTGGAAAGACATTTTGATGAGTTATAATATCACCATTGGCATCTCTTGCAGTTCCAGATTTATCAACACTTGCTATGGGATTCAAAGCTCCACCATATGAGACGGTTGTTTGTCTTACTTGGTTTCTTTCCATATATCTTACACTAAAGTTAGAGTCTACCACTAATCCAGGCGGAACCACCAATCTTCCATGATCATCTGAGAAACCCTTAGTTTCATAGTGATGTATTTTTTCTAACTCTTTATCGCTACCATACTTATCTAAAAGATAATTTCTAAAATCATTTTCTGTAAGAGGCCACTGATCTCTTATTCTTGTAATGTTATTTGCTATCAATACAACCCAATCGAACCTTGGATCTCCATATAATTTTTGTGCAACTTGCTCAGGTCTTCCGTCACCTACGATACTGTAATCATCAAAAGCGGTGACAACGGACAACATATCTTCACGAATCTTTGCTCTCTTAAAAATATTCTTAACTCTTATGAACTCATCATTAGAGTTTCTATCGGGAGATCTAGAAACGTAGTTTATTTCTGGTAGATAAGAAAAGTATCCTTGCATTTTAGTATCCTACGTCAGCTGAATAAGGTGTATCTTGTCTAATAACACTTATAGGCATTAGATCACCCATTGGGTTATTTGTTTCATCGAACCTTCTCTTTTCAACTATATCATCACTATAATCTGTATTGTAGATAGGTTCTAATTCATTAAACTTAAGTGACATCTGTACAGAAACAGGCATACCACCTTCATATGCCATCCACATTCCCTCTGGGGTGTAGTTGATGTTGATGTCTGTCAAAGCACATGGTTTGAATTTATTAACACCAAGAATGTTTCTATTACCAGCAGTGAGATATCTTAGTCTGAATATGTTTGGAGTTCCTAAGAAGTAACTAGGACCACCAGCTCTACCAGTATTACCAGCATCTGCACCAGATTCTCCTGATGCTAACTTAGATAATTTTCTAGGAGCAGACCATTGTTTCAATGCACGAAGAATCATTCTTACATTTCCCGCCTCTCTTCTATCTCTTGGACTCATCACCCATGAGAACTCAAAACTTCTTAGAGACACACCAGCAAACATTAGTTCTGTATTTGCGTTTGCAATTACACCACCAGATCTTGCTAAGAGGGAGTCTGCACTAACATCATATCCCATATTACCTACCAACTGACTGATCTCATTCGCCATCAGTTCTTGTCTACCAGACCTTTGTGTCAGAGATCTACCAGTATTGAGTGCATTACTGAAAAATGCAGTAACGTTTCCCATACCAAGTTTGTTTGCAAGAATCTTAAGTGTACCTTGACTCATAGATTCTCTTATAGCTTCCATTGCCTGTAGGTTTATATTATCTTCTTCCCAGTTTCTTGAGTTACCATCAATCATATTATTGGGCATTGGTAATTTTATACCAGCACCTAATTTTTTTCTGTATGGTGAGGATCTTTGAATACCATAAGCAGATCCCACGTTACCAGCTACCATTGCGGTAGCATATGGTGGTTGATATGAATAACATTGAATACTAAAGTGATCCTGTTGTAGAGACATATCCATAGGATACTTAACAGGTGTGGTAAACATAATATCATTGTCTGTATCATAATCATGTAAACCTCTAGTTACCAGACCAGTACCACCACCAGCCTCTTCTTTCACCAGTTGTTCAGTTCTATCGTATTGTTCTTGTAATCTATTAATTCTTATCCATAGAGATTTTTTATCTCTTCCGTTTGCTCCCGCTACTTCTGCTTTAAGTCTAGCAATCTGGTCTGGTATGCTGTTTGTATAGTTACCCTCATTTACTTGGGAGAAAGCTGGAACCTCTGTTCCAGTTGCTAAAGAATGTTGCCTTACATTTTCTTTTAGTTGATCATTTAAAGGTCCTGAATATCCTATGATTTGAGGAGGTGTTGAATCATCATATATTGGTGATATTCCATCTATTGTTGCAATTCTTTTATAAGAACCTCTACCAACTTGCTGTGTGCCAGGCGGTGTGATAGGTCCTAACCACACTCCGTCTTTGTATATTGGTTTTGCATTAGGTAATACTGCACCAGTGTAATCTATAGGAAGAATCGTAACTTCACCATCTTTAATGAAAGTTTTATAGGATGTATCTCTACCATCAACTTGCTGCCTGATCACAGGAGTATCTATTTCGTACCCATATACGTCTGGATCATTTATAAATGCTTCGGTTTCGGCCATTACTTTCTGTGTTTATTCCAGTTAAATGCTCTGTGCTTTGGATATTTCATACCTCTCTTATCTATAAACTGTTCTGTTGGTAGTTTAGAGATCTCTCCCCAATCTTCCTCTCTAGGAACTTTTTGTAAGTTTCCTATACCAGAATACAGATATTTGTGTATGGTATTTTTAGGCACGGATGCTCCGCCACCGCTATTTAGTAAGCTCACCGCAACAGAATCACGATAGCCTGGATTTACATAGTGTAGATTGCACCCAAGAAACCCATCTCGATAGAAAGTAAGTGCAACTGCTAGGGGTTGAGTATCCCAAAACTCATACCTTTCTGGGAAAGATGGACTATATGAGAAGAAAAATAGATCCCCAACAGTTATGCCACCAGTATCTTGTGCGCTAACATCTATATTCTGCACTTCCGATAGGGCATTAGATAGAGCATTAATATACCATGCACCACTTCTATTCCTATTACTTGCCTGTGTTTTAATATCTTCTGCGATCATGAGATATACCTAAATCGTCTTCGGTCATGATCTTAAATTCATATTTTCTATCAGCACAGTATTGTTCTGCTGCCTTCCATTTTGCTTCATTTACAACCCATGTTTGAACTGAGTGTGCCCATGCCTTAGTTCTTCTCTTTGGATTCTTTGGAGGAGCCTTACATTGTTTCTTGGGTTTCACTTCTATCACAACAGATCTCTTCTTTCCATTTGAGTCAGTGTATTTGATGAAGAAGTCAGGAAAGTATCTGTGCATCTTTCTATCTAAGGGATTCTTGTATGGTATCCAGAACTCCTCTGATTGCCATTGACTTATATTCTCTGTCAGATCACAATATTCCATGAATTTTCTCTCCCAAAGAGAGCGATAAATGATCTGAGTGGGATCACCTTTATACTTTTTAGTATGCTTTGGTTTAAATTTTCCCTTATAAGCCATATACATAGTATGTAAGTCATAACTATATTTAGATGGCTGAGGAACGAAATCAAAAAAATCACTTTCAAAAGATAACCCCTTTTGGTGCTGATATAACGCCTGGAAATATAAAATCCAGAGGTAATGTTGGTATAAATTTCCTAGAGGATTTTCAGACATCGTTGGGAGCTCCTGCTTTATCAACGTTCTATAAAGTCACTATGGATCTTGGGCCTGGTATATCAAATGTTGTATCAGGAACAGTAGGAGGTAGAGATGAAGCGAGTTTAGAAGACTACTTAGCATCGTGTGGAGTTTTAGATAATCACAATGGTATTCATAGGTTTGAATTACTGGCAAATGAAGCAGTATTGCCAGGATCTACCATGTCTGTTGTTACTGAAACTGGAAGTAGACAAGGTATAACAGAAAAGTTTGCATCACAGAGAGCATATAATGATATTGCTATCAGTTACTACATACCAGCAGATTATTCATCCTTGAGACTATTCCAAGAGTGGATAAACTTTATAAATCCATTATATTTTTCTGCTGGAGATGGAGAAGAAGCACCAGCAGTAAGAGGAGCTCCTGGCGGATATCCTGATGCTGTAGATAAATATGGTTTCCATAGATTCAGATATCCAAATGAATATAAGAAAACCATGTCGATAACTAAGTTTGAGAGAAATGTTGGATCTTCAACTTCTCAACTTACAGGTAATATGTTTGCACCTGATGCCCTAAGTTATAAATTTATAAACATCTTTCCAACTGCAATACAAGATGTAGCATTGACATATCAAAATTCAACAGTTCTACAGATAACAGTTGAGTTTGCCTACGATAGATACGTTATGATATCCAACTACACCAAGTCTGGATATGAACTAACTACACTACCAACTACTTCGGGACAGAATAAGATTCTGAATAAAATGGATAAAGAAGTTACTGAAGGCAACAGTGGACAAACAGAAGTTAAAGGTAACTTTGATGCCTTACAAAATCTATCAAATACAGCTTAAAAAAGTCCTCTAAATAATAAAGAATAATTACATATTATGCCTTTACCTAAAATTACGACTTCTGAGTATGAATTGGTATTACCTTCAAACGGAAAGACTGTAAAGTATAGACCGTTCTTGGTAAAAGAAGAAAAGATACTGATACTTGCATTAGAAGGACAAAATCAAAAAGAGATCACAAATGCTGTAAAACAAGTAATCAAAGAATGTGTTTTGACAAAGGGAATCAAAATTGATACTCTCCCTGCCTTTGACATTGAATATTTGTTTTTAAATATCCGTGGCAAATCTGTTGGTGAATCAATAGATCTCTTAATTACATGTGGTGATGATGGAAAAACTGAGGTTGGAGTTAATGTTCCAATCAATGATATTAAAGTGATAACAGCAGAGGATCATACAACTGATATTGAATTGGCAGATGGATATACTGTCAAGATGAAGTATCCTTCTCTTAGTCAGTTTATTGACACTAACTTTTTAGATAACCAAGATACAGTTGATCAATCATTTAGTATTATAGGATCTTGCATTGATATGGTATATAATGAAGAAGAGATGTTCTCAGCTTCTGAGTGTACTAAGAAAGAACTTAAAGAATGGGTCGAGTCATTAACATCAGCACAGTTTGCAAAGATTGAAAAATTCTTCCAAACTATGCCTAAATTACAACATACATTAGAAGTAGTTAATCCAAACACCAAGAAAAAGAACACTGTTATACTGGAGGGACTGGCCGATTTTTTCGCCTAGGTATGTCTCACATAAATCTTGAGACATACTTCCGAATCAATTTCGCACTCATGCAGTTCCACAAATACTCTTTAACAGAGATAGAGAACATGCCGCCTTGGGAACGAGATATCTACGTTGGATTGCTTAAATTACATATTGAAGAAGAAAACCTAAAAGCAAAAGCAAGGGAAGCATCAAGAAGAAATGGCTAAACTATCAGGACTATTAAAAGGTGCTCGACGCTTTGGTAGGAAGACTGCCAAGGCTGGTAAGATATTTGGTAAAAGTAGAGTCGGTAGAGCTCTAAAAGGTGTAGCACAGGGTCCTCAAAGTAAAAAGAGTTTAAGTAAAGTAAGGAGTCAGATGCCTTTAGCATCTGTTCCACAGATGTTGCAGCCACCAGAACAACCAGCCATGGGTGGTAGTGTTCTTACTCGTCTTCCAAAACTAATAGACAGTAAGATTCAACAAGCGATTCCTAGAATAAAACAGGCAGTACAACCAGAACAACAATTTAATCCACAAGGTTTCTTAAGTTCAATATTCTCAGGAGGATTAAATTCATTAAACCAATTCTCAAGTAGTCTAGGTGGATTAAGATCGTCTCTACAAAGCACAATCGACTTTCTATCTGAAGCAAAGGGAATAGTTGTTGATCTTATCGAGAAGATGGCGAAGGCCAAAGGAACTAAACCTAAAGGTGGTTTCTTTAAAGGTCTTATAACAAACATTGCCAAGATAGGTTTGATGGCAATGACCTTGAAAGCTGCACCAATGGCACTTGCTGCCGCTGCTCCGATGATAGGTAAAGTTGCATTGGGTGGTGCTCTTATTGGTGGTGCTGGATTCCTTGCTAAAAAGATATTTGGTAAAAAGAAAGATAGTAAAGTAAGAGCTAAAGATGAGATAGATGGTAAGAGATTCAATAAACTTGTGGAGGACATGGCTTCTACACTAAGAATATTGGAGATGAAGAGTAGAAAGAAACAAGATGATAAGGAAGAGGATAAGAAAGATGATACCAAGACAGAAGATAACGCAGGCGATGTAGATGGTGTAGAACAAGTAGATGAACCACCAACGGTAGAGGATGAATCAGGTGGAGAGACAGAACAGAAGAGCGAAGTTAAACCACAAGAAACTGTTACTGGATCACCTAATGCTACGTTGAAGACTGATGCAGATGGTACAATGACTATCACTCCAACATCAGGTGGTGAAGAGACAAAAGAAGAGTCTACAGTAGAACCAGTAAAGGAAGAGGAGAAACCTCAAGGTTTTATGAGAGGACTAACTGGTGCTTTAGACTTCGCTACAGGAAACATGTTTGATCTTGATAAGCGTGGAACCGCAATGGACGGTCTCAAAAACATGATCAAGGGTGATAAAGGTGAAGAGGGAAAAAGAGGAGAACAAGGTGGATCTAATGTAACTCAGAATGTTGGAAAAACATTCAAGTTTGATGCTAGTGCATTTAGGAAGAGTCTTGAAGATCCCGCTGGAAACATTGTCATCAATGCAACAGAATCATCAAGTGGTGGTTTAAAAGGAGAAGAGGACAGTGAAGTATCAGGTGGTGAGGGTGGTACATCAGAGGTGTCAGCTGCCGAAACTCCAGACACTAGTACGATTGAAGGTGATACATCAAATTCAGATGCTATGTCAGAGATCGCTACTGACATATCTCAACCAGCAACAGGTGTTGTGGATGAAGGTGGTTCTGGTGGACAGGTTACTACAATGCCTATGCCTACAGATTCTAAGCAGGGAAACAAACCTATGCAAAGAAATAAAACCAAGATGAATAATGAACTACCTATGATCCCTGCCATGAGACTAGATGATATACACATACAACATGCTAAAGCGGTATTTAATATAGTGGATGCAATGTAATGAATAAATCATCAATTTTAAAAGTAAAACAGAAAGCATCGAAAGCGGTAACTGGCGCAGAGACCGTAATCACTAGATTTGCTAGATTCATGGGAACAGAGTCTAAGGGTCTATCGGGTGGTCTTCCCAGCAAATCAACTATGAAGAAAGCGAGAAAGTTCGCAAACACATTTCATGGTGGTGGTAGTAAAAAGTTAGGAAAGATGTTGATTGGTAGTGCCATAATACTACCAATGGTTTTAGGAACTGCATTGAAAGCCAGATCTCAGAGTCCAACGGATATACTCAATAGTCAGTATGGTGGCGATGTAGATAAAATGAAGGATGATTTAGGAGAAGAACAGAAGCAGTTGGATAAGAGTAAAAAGACGATGGACGATACTGTTGAGGGAAAAGCAAAGGATATTGATAAGGATAAGGCAGATATAAGTACAAAGAAACCAGAACAAGCGCCAGAACAAACTCCAGAAGAACCTAAAGAAGAAGAAGGGGAGGATGAGGGAAAGACAAGACAAGAGATAAATGATGAGAAGTTTGTACAGTTTGGTAAAGAGGGTGTTGATCTTGATGCCTTTCAAGAGATGACAGAGAAGTTTGCTTTCATTGTAAAGAGAGGTGGATTGTTCAGTAACGAACCAGGCATAGGTGAGAAAATCGTGAACTTCCTAAAGGATACTGGTGAGAAAGTTGTTAATTTTGTGAAAGATACTGCTGAGTTTATAAACAACTCTCAAGTAGTAAATTCCATAAGAGATTTTGTTGGAGCTGAAAAAGGTGATGGATACCTTGGACCTAAATGGTTAGGTATTAAGAATCCTTTTGCCAATAAGACTGAAGAGGAAGTCCAAGAGGAAGTAAAGGGAGAGGTATTGCAAGAAGATGGAAGCACGTTACGACAGGTTATACTCACATCAGCGAAACCACTTCAAACTATAGCTGGAGAGTCTGTGGGTACTGCAAGTTATACTCTTCCAGAAGAAGTTGCTAAAGATGAATCATTCATGTCTGGTGTAGGCGACCTTGCTGAGAAGTTAAATGTTCCTACAGAAGATCTACTTGCAGTTATGGATTTTGAAACTGGAGGAACATTTGATCCAGCACAAAAAAATATGGCAGGGTCGGGTGCTGTTGGTTTGATACAATTCATGCCTTCTACTGCTGAGGGATTGGGAACCAGTACAGAGGAGTTAGCTGCAATGACCAGAACAGAACAGTTAGAATATGTTGAAAAGTTTTTAGAAGAGAACTATACTGGTCGTATGGACGGTAAAGAGGGGAATGTTTCTGATTTGTATATGAGTGTATTATTCCCTGCTGCAGTTGGTAAACCAGATGACTTTGTTTTGTTTGGTGAAGGTGCAATGAATGATAAGTTTGTGGAAAGATATGAAGCGAATAAGGGTCTAGATTTGAATAAAGATGGTAGTATAACTAAAGGTGAGGCTGCATCCAAAGTTGTTGACAAATTGAATAAGAACACAACCAGTGAGGTTTCAGCATCTTCAGTTGAAACATCTGGAGAAATGATACAGGCAATGACTCTTCCAAACAAATCCATGCCTTATGACCAACCAGGCGGCGGAGGAGGAACAAACATTATTGCGGTGCCACCAGTAAACAATAAAGGTGATGCTAGTATAGCTTCAGCTTCAATGGGTGGTGAAATGCAAACAGGCACAGTTCTTATGCCTGCGGATGAAGGTGCAATCATTGCTACTTTAACACTCAATAGTTTAGGTGCTAGTTAATGTCATCACTCTTAAAAACTCACTTCAAAAGAATAATAATAACCCCAGAAAATAAGATTATTTTCAAGAAGGGTGGGTCAAAAGATGAAGAAAAGAGAGAGGTAGATAATCTTGATATTACTGCCTCTGTGGTGTCATTCGATTATTATGAGGATATACTATCACCCTCTATTACAGTAGACTTAAAAATATCTACTACTCAAGCATTGTATAGTTTAGTTCCTATCAGAGGATATGAGAGAATAGATATAGTTATTGGAACTGATTACGGTGATATAACATTTGGTGATTCAAATGAAAATCCACTGTATGTTGTTGCCATTGAAAGATTAACACAGACGGAAGGACAGGAGATATTCACACTTAAGTGTTGTACACTAGAAAACTTGAAGAATGAAACTGTCAGATGTAGAAATAGATTCCCCAGAGCACAAATCAGTTCTCATGTAGAGACAATATTAAAGGATATACTTGAGGTTGATGAAGCAAGAATAAAGAAGATAGAACCATCTGCCACTGAATATGGATTCATAGGAAACAATAAAAAGGCATTTTATACTTGTACATGGTTATGCCCAAAGGCGGTGCCTGTGACAGGTAATGCTACAGGTGAGGCTGGTAGTCAGGCAAAAGGAACTGCTGGATTCTTTTTCTACGAAGACTATGATGGATTTAATTTTAGATCCGTGGATAAAATGATAGATGCTACACAAGTAGAATACCCAGAAGATATAACTTCTCAGGATCTATCAAAAGAGTATGGCGTAGAAACATACACATATTCTGGTATGATAAGCAGAGATGGTAGTGAGAATGAAAAACAGATTATCAATCATTATACTGACAAGACTACTAATCTACAGAAAAATTTAAGAGTTGGTCTTTACAGTAACTTGACATATTTCTATGATCCGTTAAACTGGAAAGCAGATGCAATACAATTTAACTTAGCAAAGGAAATTGAGGAAGCCAACATAAAGACTGCTGGCGACTCTGTTCCTATACCCCAAGGTGATATAACAAAATTCGCCTCAAGAGTATTAGTAAGGTTGGGTGATTCGGGAATGTGGGATCACGAATTGAACGAAAAAGGTTCTGGTAGAACCATTTCTGACATGGCAAAGTCGTTCTCTAGATACACATTGCTGTTCCAACAGTCCCTAAATATAACTATACCATGTAATATTAACTTGAGAGTTGGTACACCGATTAGACTAATTTTCCCTAAAGTTGGACCTGAGGAATCAGGTGGAACTGGAACAAAAGAATCTGATCAGGAACTAAGCGGAATCTACTTAATTCGTAGTTTGAGACATCATTTTGAAATTACTGAAGGGCGGAACGTATCTGCTCTAAATCTCGTAAGAGATTCTTATGGAATACAATAAGGAGAAACCTATGGAAAGTATAGAAAAACACATCGAAAAAGATAGGAAAATTGCAGAAGATCCTTTAGCAAACCCTGCAGCACGCAGACATGCTAAAGTAGAACTAGAGGAACTAGAAATCTATGCAGAACATCACAAAGAAGAGATCGAAGCGGGAGATCATCATGATCCTAATGCACTAGAACTATTCTGCGATATGCACCCAGACGAACCAGAATGTTTGGTGTATGACGACTAATGCTAGACAGTGCTCTTTTACAGACCAACTTTGTTGGACGAGATGGATTCGTATGGTGGATTGGACAAGTTGCTCCTCCTGATGTTTGGAGAGACAAGTCTACTGATCTAGAAGAGGGCTGGGCATTTAGATGTAAAGTTAGAATAATAGGATTTCATTCATTTTCCAAGAACATTTTACCTGATGAGGATCTGCCTTGGGCTCATGTTTTGGTGGATGCCTCTAAAGGTGCTGGACAAGGAATGTTGGGTGAGAGTTCTAGCATGGTTGGTGGAGAAACTGTCTTTGGTTTCTTTTTGGATGGAGAGGAAGCACAACAACCAGTAATTTTTGGTGCTTTAGCAAGAAACGTAAACAAAGATTTTGGTCCTGCAAACTTTGAGAAACCACCAGAAAGTTATGGAAATTATCAAGGCAGCACCATACAAGAGGGAGAGAGTATAGCAACGTCAGAGGAAAATGCCTTTGGTGTTGTAAGTGGTAAAATATTTGATTATCAACCTACCACTGAATTTATAGCAGAAGAGAAACCAGTAGCGACACCAGAGGAAAATGCTGAGAACAAAGTTGGTGAAATAGAGGAAGAAAAACAACAGGAAGAAGATGGAAGTGGAGAAACAGAAGGTGGATTTAAGGAAGATGCTGCAACCAATAACTTTAATAATACACAATTAGGACCTCATACTAGAGATGATGGTTGTGGTAAAGATCCCATAGCAGACATAGCAACAAAGTTAGGTAGTTTCCTAACCACAGTAAACTCATTGACGGAGTTTGCTGGGGTGTATATTGATGCTGCCAATAATCTTATCGGAGACATAAAGAGAATAGTCAACAAGTTCACTAGGTTGATTAGTGCTGCGATAAAGAAGATAATGAATAAGATTAGAGATAAGATAACAAAACTTCTATCGGGTATATTCAGAAAATTACAGGCACTCATAGTTCCAGAACCACAAAAACCTATGGTGTCTAAGGCTCTACAAAAAATCATAGACATCATATTCTGTTTGTTTGACACCAGTTTTGAGGACTTGTTCGACATGTTGAAAGATATGTTGTTGAACATGGTAGGTAAAGCAATTAACCCTACAGTTTGTGCCATCGAACAGGCCATAGCCAACCTTTTGGGAGGCATATATGATAGTTTGACTAGATTATTAGGACCAATACTAGACGGATTAGATTGGTTGATGGGTGCTCTAGGTAGTATCGGTGGTCTGTTAGGTAAGATCAGTAGTTATATTAATATGATACTATCATTCTTAAATTGTACTGGTTTAGCATGTAAAGAATATGAAGATTGGACACAGGGTATGGGTCTAAACACAAAACCAGCTACTAAGATGAGTAGTGTTTTAGATAATATGGAAGTGTTGAAGGGACTAGAACAATTTGCTGATAGTGCTAGTTTCTCAGGAGATAATGAAGACGGAACAGGAGTATATGATGCGAGAGCAAGATTCTCTATCCTCAGTATGATGGGTGGTGGAATACCTGAGTTCTTCGATTGCAATAATAAAACTCAAAGTCCAAAGACTCAAGATGATCTTGGCCATGGTATTCCGCCTGGATTCTTTTGGTCAGAGTGTATTCCTCCAAAAGTAGAAGTTCATGGTGACGGAACTAAAACTGCTGCATTAGTTCCAATCGTATCAGCTGAGGATGGAAGCATACTAACACTGGAGATTACAGAGCCAGGCAGAAACTACACAGAACCACCAACAATTACCATTGTAGATAAAACTCGAAAGGGTGGTGGTGCTAAGGCTGAGGCAATTATAGATGATGAAGGAAAAGTTGTTGATGTTTACATGCTTTCTGCTGGGTCTGGATACTGTATAGCAACTAATGTCATTCCTCCAAAGTATCCTGTAACAGAAGGTCCTACTCCAATAGAGGGATCAGAGGATGTTCCTCCATACATTACATTTACAACTCCAGCTGATGATGCTGTTGGTGTTCAGACATCTGCATCTCTTTCAATAACTTTTAACGAACCTATTGTAAAAGGTGTAGGAGAAGTAGTCATTACAGAATCCGTGAGCAATGTTGTACATGAAAGAATCAATATAAAAAACAACAGGATATCATTCTTATCCGACAGAATCATCAAAGTTGATCCAAAGAATGATCTTAAATTCAATACTGAATACTATATTTCAATGTCTGAGGGTTCATTCAAAGACCTTGCAGATAACTCTTTCGCTGGTTTGGCGAGAACTGATACTTATAACTTTACGACTAGAGGAATTTCTGGAATAGGTAGTGAGGCAGTAGGTATTGTTACAAGTCTCATACCATACAGACCTGGCATTGGATATACGTCAGGAGACTCTGGACAAGTTGGTGCTTGTACATTTGATTTAGTCGTAACTCCAGCTGGATCTATAGTTGGAATTAACAATATAAACTGTCAAGATAAACATAAGTCAATCCCAGAAGTCACAATAAATACAAGGACAGGAAGAGGTGCTCAACTAATACCGATAATCTCTTACAGTCCTAATTTTGTTGCGGACAGTGGAGCTAGACCTTCCATTGACGGTGGATTTGGTGGTGGAGGAATACCAATTCCTGATGGTGCGAAAGCTGGTGGAAATCTATTTGTTAAGGTGGTTGATTGTGTTTACAGTTTACCTAAGAAACAAATTGGTTGGGTTAACGGAAACCCATACTTTGGACCTTTCCACTTCCATCCAGCAACAGGACGTAAGATGGTCGGTGCTTTCCATGTGAACACCCCACATGATACAATATACAATACTAAAGAGGAAAGTCTTGGTCAACCAGTGAGATCAAACTATGTTCCTCCAAGTGAACCAGCAAACAATCAATCTCCTCAGACCACTGAAACTACTAATGTTCCCGACACCACTACAACGAGTCAGCCTGACACAAGTGTTGCTGATACAACTCCAACAATCAATAACACACCTCAGCAAACAACTCAACCAACAACTCCTCAACAACCAACTCCGCCACCAACTCCACCAAGCACTCCTCCTCCTAGTCCTCCTCCTACTGGTGGCGGCGGGTCTGGCGGATCGGGTGGCGGAGGCTACGGAGGCGGATACTAATGTCAGATAACACTCAAAAGAAAAATACCAAACAGTATTATAAAAACGTGCCTGGATTTAGGGTAGCGTCTGGATTCCCTATAACCAAAGGTGATTTAAAAGGTAAAACCATCGACTACTCAATGGTCACAGATGAAGGGCAGGGAATTGCATTTTATAAAGATGGCACACAAAAATTAGTTGTCAATGATTGTTCATATGAAACTGTAGGATTAAGAACAAAGAAAGGTTCTTTGGCGAAGAACATCGCTTGTAAGTATGGAGATATGTTGATTGATGTTCAAGACGGAGACTTGACTATAAAGGCGAGAAATGTTAGATTTGAAGTTGATAATGAGATGACCGTTGATGTTACTGGACAACTTTATGTGAGAACTCCAATAACTAACTTAGAAGGAAACACTGCGAATATATTATGTGTGGGTAAATTAAGTATGGGTGGAAACTTTGTTGATGTTAGTGCTGGTGTTGAGATCAGTTTGGGAACTCAGACGGACAAGAAACAAGGAGGTTTCTTGGGAATGATACTAGCATTTGCAGACAGATTTAAGGATTTCTTATAGATGGCAGTAACAAGTTCGATACAAATGATCGGTGACAAGTGTGTTGTCGGTGCTTTAGATCTATCATTTTTGCCAGGCGTACCAAAGGTCTTTCCAGGCACACTGGTTGCTAATGGTCCTGTTTTCTTTGGATTAGTTCCAAACCCAGGCGTACCTTTGGCAACTGTCATGATAGGACCTCCCATAGGTTTACCTACACCACTATCTCTACAGGTTCATGGTATATCTAATTACTTCGGTATATTAAACGTAATTGCAGTTAGTAATTTTACAGGATTGTGTACGAAGTTTGGTATCACAATTAGAAACTCAGCAAGTATAACTAACGGTGTCAACACTAAGAATGCTTTAAACTTAGGAAATGCACCATCTGTTTTCAATGGTAGTACAACTACAATGGGGAAAGCTCAGGTTAATGGTGTAATTAATTGCTTGGGAGTCATAACATGTCAGACTATAACTGCTAAACTAGGTGTATTTTCCTCTGTAGCAGCACCATTTAAGTTTTTTGATATACCACACCCCAGTAAAGAGTTCCCACATAGATTGAGGTATTCTTGTTTAGAAGGACCAGAGATAGGTGTATATGTAAGAGGAGTATTAAAAGCTACAAACGAGATAGAATTGCCATACTATTGGACTGATCTTGTAGATGATGAGACCATAACAGTTCAACTAACGCCTATTGGAAAACATCAAAACTTATGTTATAATATTGCCAGAATGAAAGATAAAACAGTTATAATAGTGAATCCTCACGACTTTTATCCACATACAATTCATTGTAGTTACACAGTATATGCTGAACGTAAAGACGTTAAAAAACTTGTGACAGAATATGAGGGAGCAGTAGAATGACAGTAGACCCACAAGAAATAGGTAAGAGACTCAGAGAGCAAAGAGAAACTACAAAAAATGAAACCAGTTCTCTTGCAGAACAGTTGGCACTAACTGACGTAAAGATTGATGAATATGATGAATTAATTAATAAAATCGACCAAAAAATACCACCATTGGTTGACCCTATCAATCAAAAGATTAGAGTTGTTCAACAGGCATATCTTGATAGAATATCTCATGGGTGTAGAAGTGATTTAATTTGGACACAGGTAGCAACTAATGATTATCACTATTACAATGATGATGATGGACCAACTGTAACTTATGAAGTTACGAAAGATCCCAACACATTTAGATTTTTGGGATTCTATGGACCTAAGTTCTACAAGTATCCTAAAAACATGGACTACTCAGCGAATGTTGTAGAAACTATTGACAAGGCTGACGCTAATGTTGGTAGTAATGCTTTGATACTACTTGACGATGATGCAGAAACGTTAGCTGGATTTACCACAGGTATATTATCTGGTATTAAGACAGGAGACTTCATAACAGATAGTCTTGACGAACCGAGAATATATTTAGCAGGAGCTGGAACATCTGTTACTGGTTTCGGATTGACTGACTACGCTGCATACAATTATCGTGTGACTGGATTCTGCACAACAGGAGACAACAAACTTTACGGTGATCAGAAAATAGGAGTCATCACCTCATTTAGTGTAGGTGACGAAGTTTATGCCTCTCCATTGAAAGCTGGTCTAGGTATAGTTGCAGCTGGAACTACAATCACAGGATTTGGAACTGCTGTTGGTATTACAAGTGTATATGACAGTGTGACAGGAGTAACCACAGCAGTGGAAGTAGTATATGATTTTGCCACTCTAAGTAACGTAGTTACCAATTCTATTGACCCACAGATAGGCACTTCATTCTATGTTGGTGTAGTATCATCATATTACTTTGCAGAACTCAGTGCCCAACCATCTGCCCCAGGCATCCAAAGTTCATTTATAGTTGTAAGGCCTGGAGATTTGGAAGACATAGAATTTGAGTCTACTAAAAATCCGATAGACCCAGTAGAGATAGGTATAGCAAGAGGTGCTAACATAGGTAAAGGACATAGGTTAGAACTTACAAACAACGGAGATCCAGATATAATTGCTAAGTGGAGAGAAGTATTACAGAGACCAGAGCCTGCTGTAGGTGCTGGTAGAGTAGAATATTATGAGGGTACATTTAATTGGCCTACTGTATCAATATTTGATGAGGACGGAGATGCTACTACTACACACGCATCTTTAGGACAGAGACTTGTAATAAGTGGTATTGGATCTCTAACTGCTGCAATAGGATACACAGGAAACCCTCCAGGCGGAAATATCCCAGGCGATTGTGGTGCATACGACACTGCGATTGTAGATGCAGAGAACGAAATGAATAATATTATTCAAGAAAATGTACCTAGAATCAACCACTATATAAATGGAGCAGACGCATTGCGTAGTCTGAGAAATGATGACGAAACTATTGCATGGGGATTCTTGCAAGCAGTAGGATTTAATAATGCTAAAGCAAGTAAACAATTAAAACAAGCAGAAGCAGTAGAGGACTTTGATTGGGACGACATTCTAAACTCAAATTAACATGCCTTTTTATCCATACTGGTCAGTATATGACGGACTAGGACAAAAATATTGTGATTGTAGTCACGAAAAATATGCCATCACCACTCTACAATTACATGAGGGTGAGGGATTTACTTACAGAAGAGTAGATGCACCTAAACCATTGCCACCTGAGATCATTGATATAGATGCACAGACAGATCAAGAATTGCCTGGGCAACGAGGATTATCTTCCGCAACAGAAAGATTACACGATGATATGAGACAGGCAATCATAGATGCCGCCGTAAACGGTTATGACAAAGTATTAGAACAAAGTGAGTTACAGAAATTAGATGATTTACATTGATGGAAATAGAGAGTTTCTAGATTGGTCAAAGTATGATCTATCTAAAGATGAAATCTATGTTATAGACAACTTATTCCCAGGCTGGTTCATTCATCATGTACATGATATGGTGATGACTGGATATAATTGGTTCTGGGGTCATACCAGTGGGTATGCTGAAGATGGTAGAGATGTAGGTGCAGACCCTACATGGGATGAAGCACCAGCTTTAAAACAACAGATATTCCCGCCAGAAAGAAGTGACATTGCACAGGACAGTGCTTTTAGAATGATCTACAGTGCAGTTATGCACACTCTCCCATTCAAGGTAGAACTTGGAGAGATAATGATAAATGGACAACAGTGGATACATAATACAACGCCTCATCAAGATTGTACATGTGACAACGGACTCAGTTTCTGTTACTATGTCAATAAACATTGGGCACCAGAGTGGGGAGGACAA
>CEUF01018908.1_pt1 | contig 17687 bp, 16 predicted proteins | sample 531461 | NCBI WGS metagenome assembly CEUF01 (sample SAMEA2623350, study PRJEB7988) | marine metagenome | biome: marine biome (ENVO:00000447); feature: surface water layer (ENVO:00002042); material: "saline water (ENVO:00002010), including plankton (ENVO:xxxxxxxx)" | depth 5 m | reverse complement strand
TTCTGGAAACCTGAACTTGATAAGTCTGGTAACGGTTACGCAGTCATAAGATTCCTTCCTGCTCCTGACGGAGAAGAAATGCCTTGGGCAAAGGTTTGGAGTCATGCTTTCAAAGGTCCTGGTGGACAGTGGTACATTGAGAACTCTCTCACCACTCTTGGTAAGGATGATCCCGTTGGAGAACTAAACAGAGAACTTTGGAACAGTGGTCGTGATAGCGATAAGGAAATCGCACGTGCTCAGAAACGTAAACTTTCCTACTACAGCAACATTTATGTTGTTCAAGATCCTGCTCACCCTGAGAATGAGGGTCGTGTCTTCCTATACAAATTTGGTAAGAAGATTTTTGATAAACTTGTTGAAGCAATGCAACCTGCATTTGCAGACGAGACACCATTAGATCCTTTCAATTTCTGGAAGGGTGCTGACTTTAAGTTGAAGATTCGTAAGGTTGATGGGTATTGGAACTACGACAAGTCTGAATTCGCTGCACCTAAAGTGCTAGGTAACTTCGATGATGAAAAACTAGAGTCTATCTGGAAAGAGGGTTACTCTCTTGCAGAGTTTGAAGCAGAGAAGAACTTCAAATCATATGAAGATCTACAGAAACGCCTTAATCTAGTTCTTGGTAAGGGTGCTGCACCTGTACGTCCTGACCTTGGTGTTGATAGTGAGGAGTATGAACCACAACCTTCTGGTGGTTTCAATGATGATGATGTCAGTGGTCTGAAGAACGCAGTTGCTTCGTCTCCTGTTGAAGATTCAGAGGATACTCTATCATACTTTGCAAAACTAGCAGGTGAAGATTAAATGATGTTTTCAGTACTGAATGTATAGAAGCTTGGAATGAAATCTCATGGGCAGATGCAGTTCCATTTACATTAGTTCTTATTGGTCTGTACTGGGTCAAAGTTAAAATTGATTCTAGAGCAGGTCTTGGTAAGAAAAAATTAAGACAGTTGAAGACGGTGATTAAAGAAGCAATTCTAGAGACCAAATAAAGAACTGTCACAAAGGGGGTGTAAACCCCCTTTTTTTATGCTATAATATACATATTAAAAAGGATTAAGATGAAAGTACTACCCTTGCTGCTACTACCATTTCTAACTGCTCCTGTTAGTGCAGAAAGTATTGGTGATCGTAGTAACCGTCAAGCATATGAAGATGCTCCTTCTAGAAATTGGTTTGATAAACTTGTTACACCAGCATCAAGTTCTATTCCACATGAGTACAGAAACAAAAGAAGGGAACCAAGACCTTGGTGGACAGTAAAGAACAGTTATCAACCAGGATATTCTGCATCTAGCACATGTACAAGGCAAGAGTATAGAGAAGAGTATATTCCTGGTACAGCAAGGAGTCCTGGTTATATCAATTCATGGTATGATACTGTTGAGGTGCCATGTAATTATCAAAGACCAAGACCTATCCTAAAAAGAGAACCATCACCTGATGGTAATGAGTGTAGTGAAGGTGCAATCCTTGGTGGAATACTAGGTGGGGGAGCTGCAGCAGCAATGTCTCAAGGAGATGGTCGTTGGTGGGCAATCCCTCTTGGTATTGTTAGTGGTAGTGTGATAGGTTGTGATATTGATGGAGGGTAAAACCAAAATCGACTTTTAAATACAAAAAACCCCGAAAAAAAATTCGGGGTATTTTTTTGTCTGTAGGGTTTTTTAGTATCCTCCGCCGTATCCTCCTCCATATCCACCGCCTGATGGAGGACTACTTGGAGGTGACATTGGTGGAGAACTCGGTGGACTACTTGGTGGACTACTTGGTGGACTGGATGGTGGACTACTTGGTGGACTGGATGGTGGACTGTATGATGGACTACTGCTAGGACTGCTTGTATTTTGTTCTGATGCCTGAGTTCCTCCCATAGGAGTTGTAGAGGTGGTTGTTGAACTAACTCCAGCAGTTAGTTGTAAAGTATTTAAATCTGCTACATTTCCAGGTCCATCGTCAAATGTAATTTCACCAGATCCGCTTACTGCAGAACGAACTGCACTAGCAAAACTCACGGATCCTGCGTTATTTAAGAATCTAGAAGCAAGATTCAATTCTGTTTTCTTATTATTTGCTTCATCAAGTTCTACATGAGGTTCATATGCAACTAAGTCTTCAAACTCTTCAATCATGATATCTAACATATGACCAACTGGAAGTAAAATTTGTCTTTTTACTTCATTTTTAAAATATTCATGTTCATAGTTAGTCACTTGATATATTGATTCTTCTGCAGTTTTTACATCACCATTTGGTAGTACGGTTCTCCAATCTGAAGTTACCTCAACACCTTCTTTAATAACTGGTGTACCATCATCAAGTATAATTTCATTAGTTTCCCAATGATGAATATTATCTCTTTTTTCGGAACCATAAACTTCGTCTACATAATCCTCTAACTGGTCAGAACTTTTTGGCCATTCTTCATATACGTCAGTAATATCATTAATTAAAAGGATTGCCCAATCTAACTTGGGATCATCAAAAAACTTAGATGCCAAGGAATCGGGAGTTTCACCATTTTCAATTGAATATGTCTCAAAAAGAGTTGTGTATTCATCTAAATCAGGTCTTGCCCTAATTTTTCTAAAAATATTTTTAACTAGTCGGTATTTAAATGCCTCATCATCTCTGACACCCTCACCAACAAATACATTAGGAAAGTAAGAAAAATATCCTGCCATTTTAAAAACCCTCGTCTATTTGAGATTGAGTTACAAGTTGAGTTTCTGTAAATCTACAATTCACTGTAACTGCAGGAACTTGTAACGGTGCATTATCTGTTACACCCAGTGTTTCTCTGCCTCTTGAAGTTTTGATAGCATTATACTGACCGTCTGGAGTATAATTCACATCAATTCCACTACATACAGATGTATGAATTTTATAATGAAGATCCTTACTTACAGTCAAACTGTCTGATCTAGGATCCAAACGAATAAATTTAATATCAAATTTGTCTGGAATCTCGAAGAAACGAGCAGCTCCTCCTCTTCCTAAAAGGTCATCAATTACCCCAGCTCCCTCTGATCGGTTTCCCCCAATTGAGACATTAGTTGACGATCCATATTTCGGTAAAGCACCTTTTTTTAGGTATTTAATAATTTTATTAATTTCTCTAGATTCTCTATCATTACGAGCAAAAAACTTAAATGAGAATATGTGGTTTCTAAACTGCATATTACTGTACAATTGCTCAGTGTAGGGGTTGAAAACCTTTCCTCTAGATAATGCCAGTATATCATTTGCACTAGCATTACCTGCTAGTCCTAAAAACTGTGCAGCACCAGTAGTAATATCTGCTAAGGTACCAGTTATGAGTTCTGGTATTGCATTATCAGCAGCATCCGATAGTGCTTTAGCAGCTTTATCAAAACTATCAGCACCTATATTCTGAGCCATTGCCATTCCAGCAACTCCTACATCAATTTGACGATATGTTGGTTGATATTGAGTTGAGAGGTTCTGAGGCATTGCGATATATACCCGATCAGGATTGAGATTCATCGCAACTTTATTATTAGGAATATTCAACCCATAGTAAGCACTACTGTTTTTATCATCATATTGTATTCTCTTTCTTTGAAACATTACATAGTCAACTTCCTTTGTAGGATTATCTACATCAGTGTTTCCAGAAACGGGTGGACTTAAGGGATAGCGAAATATCGTCAATTTTCTACCTAAATACTACGTGACCTGTATGTATTTATGAGATATCAAGGTAAGTATCGTGTTTCTAATCCTAGGAAATACAAAGGTGACGCACGAAATGTTGTATATCGCTCCTCATGGGAGTATAAATTTATGCAATGGTGCGATTCTAATCCTTCTGTAGAAGAATGGGCTAGTGAAGAGATTATTATACCTTATATTTCACCTGTTGATGGTAAACGACATCGATATTTTCCAGATTTTTACGTTAAAGTAGGAAAAAGAAAGTATCTTGCGGAAGTTAAACCATTTTATCAGACGAAAGAACCAAAAACTCAAAAACGAAACACTAAGAAATATATAAGTGAAGTTGTGACTTATGCTGTAAATCAAGCAAAGTTTAAAGCAGCGAATGAGTTTTGTAAAGATCATGGTTGGGAATTCATGGTAGTCACAGAAAAGGAACTTAAAATCTAATAGAAACAACTATGTTAGGGTTTGGTATTCAAAAAGGAAATCCTCAAGGAGCAAGATACCCCTCATTTCAGGAGTTTTTGTCTAGAACTAAAGGCAAAGACAATGCTCCTAGTTATACTAACTTATTTTCGGTAAGATTTGTATCACCGAGGATGCTGCAATCAGGACCAATCTTTGGTGCCTTTAGATCTCTTGTGAATACAGGACCAATACAACAAAACCCACCAGCAAATTCATTTGATGTTAATCAAAGTAATAATGATTTGAGTATGTTACTTGATTACTATGCTGATAGCGTAAATCTTCCAAGTAAACAGGTTACTACTTCACAAACTCCTTATGTTGGATCACCGTTTAAGTATGCAACAAATACAGCATACAGTCAGATCAGTATAAACTTTAGAATGCCACGTTCTCAATATTCAAGAAATTACTTTGAGAGATGGACAACTATGATGGCAAGCGATAGTGAGCAATATACAAGATATTATGAGGATTATGTCTGTCCTAAAATGATGATCTACAAGTGGGAAAGAGGTGGTGGAGGTTTAGCAGTCACTAATCCTGATTTGATTCGTTCTATAAGAGAAAACGGGGCAGCAGATATGTTGTTGGCAAGAAAGTATCAATTAACTGCTGCATGGGAACTTCAAAATTTATATCCATATAATATTGGTTCGGTGCAGTTAAATAACTCTCAAGCTCAGACAATGACTTTGAGTATTGGTTTTTATTATGAGAGATATCGTTTCTATACTGCTGATCAGTTTGATGCTAATACTACTAATTTTCTTACTGTTAATGCTACTTCAGATGATGTTACTGATGGTTCAAGTTCTCGTAACACATCATTTTTGGGAAGTCTACTCTCTTCACTTGCGGGTGGTGTGTTTACCTAAACCTTTCTGGTATCGCCTAAATAAATGTACTGATGTGAATATCTATGGCATTACCTAAGATTAGTGTACCTAAGTACAAATTGAAACTACCCTCAGATGGTAGAACTGTGAACTTTAGACCATTTCTTGTAAAGGAGGAAAAAATCCTTCTCTTAGCTACTGAGAGTGGTGAACAATCTACTATTGTTTCAGCAATCAAAGATATTATCAAAGATTGCACAGACATAACCGATGTAGAAAAACTCGCTACTTTTGATATTGAATTCGTTTTCTTACAGATTCGTACAAAATCTGTTGGTGAAAGTGTAGATGTCAATATCGTTTGTCCTGATGATAATGAAACTAATGTAACAGTTTCTATTCCTTTAGACGAAATTAAAGTCAAGAAGACTAGAGGTCACAAAAAAGATCTTAAAATTTCTGAGGAAGTTGCTATTACAATGGGATACCCCACTATTGAAACATTCGTTGCTATGAATTTTAGTGATGAGGGTGCTCAGGTTGATCAAGTTTTTGATATGGCAGCTAGTTGTGTAGAATCAATTAGTGATGCTAATCAAGTTTATGATTGTTCTAGTGTTCCTAAAAAAGAACTAATAGAATTTTTTGATCAATTGAATAGTAAGCAATTTATGATGATACAGGACTTTTTTGAAAAAATGCCTAAATTAACTCATACTGTTAAGGTTACTAACCCTAATACTGGAGTTGAAAGTGATGTTGTATTGGAGGGTTTAGCGAGTTTTTTCGAATAGCTCTTCTTCACACCAATCTACAGACTTATTATGAAGGTAATTTTGCCATGATGCATCATCATAAATGGGATATCGCTCATATTGATAATTTGATGCCATGGGAAAAGGAGATTTATGTGAATATGTTAGTAAATTTCCTCAAAGAGGAGCAACGTAGAATGAAGGAGCAACAAGCAGCTGGTGGCTAAATTACAAACCTATAAATTTGTCAATCCTGGAGTTTCAAATGTGAAATCTCCAATAGCTGCTGCTGCAAGAAAACAAACACTAGCGTTGAATAGACTAGGGAGTACAATATCTGGAATAGGAAGTGTTGTTAGTGATATAGAGAAAATTTCAATTGCTCAAATTAAAAATGAAAAATTAAGAGAAAGAGCAGAACGTCGCAAAGAGAGAAGAGAGGCAGATGAAGCGGCAGAAGAGGCAATAGAAAACAAAAAGGCAACGAGAAAAACAAAACCCAAAATATCCAAAACATCATTAAAAATTGTCAAAGGTAGTCTAAGTTGGATAGAGAAATTCTTAGCACCAATTGGAAAATTTTTTGGATATCTGGCTAAGATTGCTATTTCAACAGGTGTACTTGATTGGGTTTCAAATCCAGACAATATTAATAAGTTAACAGAGTTTTTAGAGAAGACACACTTTGTTTTTAAAAAACTATTTGGTTGGGCAGCAGGATTCACTAACAATATTCTAGACGGATTTTCTGCTCTAACAGATCCTAATAGTACCTTTATACAAAGGTTAGGTGGTGTTGGTAAAATGATGACAGGTATCATTGGGTTGAAATACCTGATGAATCCTTTTAGTCTCATAACGGATATTTTAGGATTAATCGATTTACTTACTGGTTATGATCCGTTAAAGTCTAAGAAACTTAAAGGTAAGCAGACAAATAAACCAACTAAAAAGAACCCATCTGGTGCTAATCCAGATGTAGACGGACCTAGGGGTAGACCTAGAGTAAAAACTGTTACTGATCGGTTTGGTAACGCAGCAGGAAAACAATATAGGAAGATTCTTGCAGAATATGGTGATGATGCTGCTAGAGCATACTTGAACGCATTGGAGTTGAATGGTGGAAACCCCACAAAAGCACTTCAAAGTTGGAAGAGACTTAAATTAAAGAAGGTAGAGTATAAACCAACAAGAATACAGAAAGTTGGGGATTTCTTTGGAGGTCTCTTTGATAAAGGTGTAAAATCTTTAACAAAAGGTTTACCTTCTTGGGCGAAAAAACAATACAGTAATTTAGATTCTTTCAGACAGAAACAATGGCAAAAAATTGTTTCAATAGGTGAGGGAATTAAAAATACTGGTATAACATGGGCAAGTAAAGCAAAAAATAAATTTAACAGAGGAATAGAAGGTCTTAAATCTGGCACTCGAAAGTTGTTTACTGATAGAGTATTAACTCCTCTCAGACCAATTATTGAACCTATAGGTAGGCAAGCTAGTAAGATTGGTTCATCAATGATTAATCAGTTGATGAAAATTCCTGGTATGGATAAGGCAGTAGAAGTTCTTAATAAGAAAGGAATTTCTAGTTTTAACGCTATTGCATCAGCAGGTAAAAAACTAGGAGCGAGGGCATCAGCAATTCTTCCTGTTGTTGGTGGTCTTGTAAACCTTGCCTTTGCTTACCAACGTTTTTCAGCTGGTGATTCTATTGGTGGATTGATTGAGGGTACTGCTGGTATTTTAGATATACTTGGTCTTTTTACTGGTGGTGGTACTAGTGCTTTGTCTATGCTTATGGACGGATATATGTTCGTTCGTGATTTTGTTCCTCAGTTGCAACAAAATGAGGAAAGAATAATTGATGCTGTAGGTGCAAGAGGATTGAAAGATGGTATTGATCGAATACTATCTAAGTTGCCTGGTATTGGTCAACTTGTTAGCACACTCGTAGGTGGTGGAACCGACGAAGAGAAAACGAAGGTTAAGACAGTAAAAACAGAATCAATAAAAAGTGATTTAACAAGTATGACTGTTGATGGGGGTACTGAGAAAAATCAATGGTGGGACTTTCTTGACGTATTTCCAAACAAAAGTAAACCTAAAGATGAACCTAAAGATGAGCAAACAGAGGGAACTAAGAAAAATCAATGGTGGGACTTTCTTGACATATTTCCAAACAAAGGTGAACCTAAATCAGAGGAAAAGAAAAAGAAAAATTTCTGGTCTGGTCTTTTCTCTAAGGGAGAACCTAAAAAGTCAGAACCTGAAAAGAAGAAGAAAAAGGGTTTATTTGGATTAGGATTTTTAGGTCTTGAAGATGGCGGTAAATTACCTGAGTTCTTCATTGGTGGTTTATTTAAAGGTATTGGTAAAGCAGTTAGTGGTGTAGTTAAAGGTGTAGGTAAAGTAGTTGGTGGTGTTGTTAATACTGTTGGTAAGATAGCAAGCAATCCTATAGTGGGTACTGCATTATCATTCATTCCTGGTATGCAAATACCAATGGCAGTGATTAATGCTGGTACTGCTTTATCACAAGGTAATGTTATGGGTGCTCTTTCTGCTGGATTAGGTGGATTGGGTGCCTTTGCTAATATCAATACCGTTAATGCTATTAGTCAACCTCAATGGTTGCAAAACCTAAGATTTAGTGGTTTTGGTCAGGGTGTTGCAAATATGTACCACAGTGGTCTCAATGCATTTAATAATTTGAGTGCTGGATTTAATAATTTTATGAATTCCAAAGTAGGTAGTATAGCATCTGATGTCCTAAGTGGTAATTACTTGGGTGCTTTAAACACTCTTAATCCTAAGATTGGAGGCATTGCTCAGAATATTATGAGTGGTAATTATGGAGGTGCTCTAAGTGCTTTCAACCCCGAACTTGGTGCAGCAGTTAGTAAGGGAATAGCATTGGTAGACTCATTTAGGCAAGATCCTATGGGTTTACTTGCTGGTGTTGCAGAAGCAAATGGTATGGGTGGAATTCTTAAAGCAGTTACTGGTTTGTTTGGCGGTGGTGATAAGGTCACTGCTGTAACGCAAATAGCAGCAGAAATGGGTGTCGATCCTAAACTTTTGGGTGTAGTAGATTCCGTAAATAAGAGAGCAATGAGAGAGGGAGGTATTTCTGCTGAATTTGCTATAGAACAAGCTATGGAGTTTATTCCTATTCCCATTATTATTGAGAAGATCGTTCCAATACCTCAGGCAGTAGGGATAAATATTGGTGGTGGTAACCAAATAGTAATAACTGCACCTAATTCGTTGCTTGACAGAATGAGATAATGGCGACTATAAAAAAGAGTTCTAAAATTAATTTCTATAAGTTCGTGAAGGTAAAGGAACCTCTACGGTCAAAAAGTCTTCGTGGTGAGATGCCAGAGGTTGCAAAAACTTTGAATAATAATACTCTTGCTATCAATAATCTTGGTGCAACTGTAAACTCTATTGGAAAAATTACACAAAGTTTTAAGAGTATTCAACTTAAAAGATTAAAAATTGCAGAGTCGCAAATAAAAAATTTTGAAGCAGATTTTACAAAAACAAAAAAGAAAAAACCTTTTGCTGGATTTAGTCCTGCTGCCTTAGTAAAAAAACGTAGTTGGTTAGAAGGTCTGTTCAAGTTGTTGAGTGGACTGATTAAAGCAGCAATTGTTATACCTGCTCTAAAATGGTTATCTGATCCTAAAAATAGAGAGAAAGTATCCAATATAATCGAAGCCCTTAGTAAATTGGCAACGTTCATCTTTAAAGTTGCATCTTTTGGGGTTGTCAATACCATAGAAGGGCTGTATGATCTGATGTCAGATACATCTACTCCTTGGGAAAGAATAGGAGGACTTGTAAAAGGATTAACTGGACTCGGAACTTTATTATTAGGTCTTCGTTGGTTGAGTAATCCAACTCGTATTATTACAGATTTTGGTAACGTGTTAATTTTTCTACGTAACAACCTAATTAGAGGTAGGAGAGGACTCCTAGGTAGAGCTGGAGCACTTGGATTACTAGCAGGTGCTGCTTATGGAGGATATAAACTTTATGAAAACTTAAAGGAAGATGGATCGGGTGGAAAACCAGATCCAAATGATAAAGGTTCTGAAGTAGTATCTAAAGACATATCCTTTGGTGATAGAGGAAACGCATCGTTTGACACCTCAGGTAAATTCCAAGGCAGCATGAATCTAGGTGATAATGTCACTATCAACCTCGGTGGTGATGCTAATTTAGATGAAAAATCTAGTAATTTCCTTAGTGGCATACTCAACCTATTCAAATCTACTGGCGGTCTTGTACCCGCACCCGCATTCGCACAAGGAGGATGGATTAGTGGACCACAATCAGGATACCCCGTATCATTGGATGGAGGGAGATCCACTTCGTTCATCGGACATGGAACTGAGTACGTTGCTAGAAAGAGCGATGGGGGAGCTTTCATCGTTCCTTTTGATACTCCTGGAACAAAAACACAACCAAACTTAACAGATAAAAGATTAGGTGAAGCTAAAAGTCTAGGATTTGAAATGCCTGGTTTTATGCAAGGAGGAACTTTACCAAAAGGTCTACTTCTTTCACAAAAAGCCGCATTTGATCATGTATATAATCTAGCAAAAATGGCAGGAGGAGCAAAATTCCCTGAGATTGTTGCTGCTCAGGCAATGCATGAAACAGGATTTTTAAATCCTAACATAATGAGTGTTTATAATGCCACAAACAGAACTAATGCTTTTGGTCAAACTGGCGACAGGGGATTTGGTACTATTCCTAGAAAAGGTTTTGTAGATGGTTGGACAAAATATGATAATTTATCCAGTGCAGTAAGTGATAATATTAGACTTTGGCATGATGTAAAAAATCATCCTCAAAACTATAATGCTTTTGGTAATATTTTAGATGGTATTGCTGCTGTTGCTCCAGCATATTCACCTAATGCAGATCCTGAAAATATCAAAAAAGGATTTACTACTGACAAGTATAGTGAGGGAATGATTAGGGCATTGAAAGTTGGTGGATTTGATATTAGTAATTTGAAGGATAAACCTAATATTATTTCATCTAATAGTGGTTCTGGACAAAGAAGATCTGGTAACATCTTGACAAACTTTATGAGTGGTCTTAAAACTGCACTTGGATTTGGTAGTGATACAGATGGCACTAGTAATAAAACAAGCACACAAAATAAATCAAATACTGTCAAACCCGCATCACATCCTGAAACAGGTTCTGGATTTACTGTTACAGGAACGAGGGATCAAAATGGTAGACCTTTAGTATTTTCACAACCAGCAGCACAAATGTTTGCTGCAGCAATGAAAGATTCAGGAATCGATTTAGCATCATTTGTTGCAAGTTCTGGTAGAAGTAGATCTAAAAATACTGAAGTTGGTGGAGATCCTAATTCACATCATCTATATGGTGAAGCAGTTGATATGAATGGTGAAGGGTATCAATGGTTAAAAGCGAACGGCAGACGTTTTGGTTGGCAATATGTTTACAATCATAACCCTGACAGTGCTCACTTTAAATATGTTGGTGCTAAGGCAGGTACTACACCTATCTTATCAGAACCTGGTGAAAATTATGCTGGTGGTAATAGTCTCTTTGGACATATAGGTGAGGGTTCTCGTGAAGGTTCTCGTGCATCTAGTAATACAATGGGAAATGATGAAACATCTCCAAGTGTGAGAAAAGGAGGAGGTCTTGGTGGATTTACCTCTTCAGTAAGTTCCGCCCCTTCTGGAATGAGAGGTATGGGAGATGTAGAATCCTCTGACCGTTCATCAATGTTCGGGCAAGCGAGACAACAGAAAAGACTAGAAAAAGTAACAGCAGAGAGAAATAAAGCACGTCGTAAAGTTGCTGAGAGGAGTCAAGACATGATTCAGGAAGTTATGGCAGCAGTTGCTCAACAAAATGGGGTAAATAGTCAAGCAATCCAAGCAGCACAGACAGCGTTAGCATCAGTGGCAGCACAAACTGGTGGTGGTCAACCACAGATTATTCCTAGTAGTTCTAGTTCAGCAGGATCTATTGCATCCACTTTACAATCTACCCTTAATCCTTTGAGAGGTTTAGTTAGATGACAATTAGAAGAAATGAGACTGGTGATGTTGAGGTAAAAGTTAACGTCTTTAGGAATGGTCAAAAACTTCAAAGTAGTGAGGGTTCTGACGACATCTATGATTTTATTACGGGTATTGAAATTTTTGAAAGTATTACTTCATCAACTATAGAAGTAAAACTTCTCTTTAATGATGGTTCTGGATTTATAGGTGCCATGACTGGATCTGAATTATTCAGAATAATAATTAGTGGAACAATTCTTGATAGAGTTTATTATGTTAGAGCATATGATATTGAGTCAAGAACAAGATTAGATAAAGCAGACGCATTTATTGTTAATTGTGCCAGTGATGAATTTTTTCAAAATGAGATTAGTAATGTATTTGGTAATAGTCAAGTTATATTTGATTCCACATCATCTTCTGAGATTGTAGAGAAACTTTTAAAAACAGATAATAGGTATATAAAAACTCGAAAGAAGATTTATATTGAAGAATCTACAAACAAACAACAATTTATAGCATCAAATTGGAGACCATTTGATTGTATCTATTGGCTTTCACAAAGGTCAGTGCGAAAGGCAAGGAAAGGTGGTACCCTTCAAAATGGATTTCTTTTTTGGGAAAGTGGTTTAGGTTATAATTTTAAGTCCATTGATAAAATGATTGACAAGGTAAACGATCAAAGCGAGTCGGATACTAATTTTAGTACAGGTGAGAGTAAATTGTACACTTATACGTATTATCCAAAATCATCTGGTACGACTGAAAGTGATCAATTTAGAATTGAAACTGTGGTATTTCCAGAAGAGAGAGACTTTTTAACTGGATTACGTCATGGTGCTTGGGCAGGTTTTAGTATGGGATTTGATCCTGTTACTGTAACTCAATCTAAAATGGGATTGAGTACAGATATGTCAGTAGATGCTTATCGTTACAGTATAAATCACATATGGCCAAAGATGTCACATCTAAATGAAAGTAGGTCAGTTAATCCATTAACACAACTGGATGATAATATTAAACAAATTGTAGAATATCCAAGACGAACAAGATATAATATTCTATCAAATCAAATTTTTGATCCAAAATTTGTAGACAATCCTCAAAAGAATTATGAAGAATTGGTAGAACTTCAATCATATCAATGGATGAGGATTGAGTCTCTAAAAAATATTAAGTTGATGATTAAATTTCCTGGTAATCTTGATCTATATGCAGGAAATGGGATTAATGTAATTTTACCTGCAACATATAAGAGGAGTTCTACCACAGATATGGATAGAAAATACAGTGGAAGATATGTCATTGGGGGGTTGACACATAAGATTACTGGTACTAATATGACTACTGAAGCATTATTATTGAAGGATTCGATACCAAGGAGATCCTCATAATGCACATAAATACTAATGTATCAAGGAGGTACTATGCAAAGTATCGAACAACATATTGAAAAAGACAAGGGTATTATTGATGATCCAACAATGAATCCTGCTGCACGTAGACACGCAAAAGCAGAACTGCATGATTTAGAAGAGTATGTAGAGCATCACAAGAAAGAAATCGAAGCAGGAGATCACCACGATCCTAACGCATTAGAACTATGGTGTGATCAACATCCCGAAGAACCAGAATGTCTAGTCTATGATGACTAATGACAAATTTTTTATCATGGTTACTTGGAACTTGGACTAATAAGCATCAAGCACAATCATCTCCCACTTTATACAAATCTGTATACGTCAGATGGGAGAAAAATGGTGAGTTTATAAATTCTGTTCATTGGGGTAGGAAATCATCTCATGATCCATATTTAAAAACTCATAAAAAATTAGTAGAATTATCGGATAAAGAAGTTATTTTAGAACATTGGGGTGGAACCTATAGTGGTTTGACTCGCAATGAAAATTGTGATATGATATTAAAATTTGATGGCACAGCATGGATAGGTCAGTTTGATACTGAAAATATTCATGCTGAACTTGCTGTTTATGGAAATAAACTTTTTATGAAGGATAAATTTTTGGACTCTAAAGGTAAGATTATTTGGGGTGCAGATGAAATATATAAGTTTGTAAGAGTTTAATTATGGATTCAGGAAAGTATATAAAACCATGGGTTCGACTTTCAATTGAAGTTGCCAACTATCTAAGACAAGAATTGAAAAGTTTTCCTGATGTTACACACATGGAAAACAAATATCCTATTGTGGAAAATGAGAATGTATTCATTATAAATGAAATGCATCAGAGTGATAAACTTAGAAAGATGCATTTAGAAACTGGATATACAGAAAATATTTCTATAATGCACTGTGTGTTGTATCCTGATCCTAATTATCCTATTCCCATATTTGGTGCTGATATTGTAGAAACTCCTAATTCAGTTACCGCAGCAATTGTTGATATATCACCTGTGTTTGGAACTCAAAAATACGTTGATGTATTCAGAGATATATCATACAAATATAAATTTAAAGAGAATAGAGTTTTACCTTTATGGACTGATGATGTTTTTTCACAAGGGTGTAAGTTCATGCGTATTAGAACTGAAGAAGAGAAAATAATGTATATGAATTTGATTGAGGAATCTATTCAACTCTATAAAGGTATAGTAGAAAATTCTAAGTTTGATGAACAATGGATTCATACAATGAAAAGGATTGATGACCAGATTTATTATTGTAAACAACAGAGAAAGAATAAAAAGACTGAGGCAGTTTTGAGTCAGTGGTTTGATCCCCAGTGGGCAAAGGATTACATAAACGAAATCCTCTTTGACACAAAGGTAATAAATAAGTCGTAAGGATAAAAGTATACAATGCCGTCAATTGAAGGAATCATCAATGAACCTAATACCAATTTTGTTGGTAAAGACGGATTTTTCTGGTGGGTTGGTGAAGTAGAAGACAACGAAGATCCTATGGAGTTAGGTAGGGTCAAAGTTCGTGTGCTTGGATATTATACCAATGTTCGTGGTGGTACCACAGCAGATCTCCCTACTGAAAATCTTCCATGGGCAACCGTATTACAACATACGTGCCAATCAGGAAATGATGGTCAGGGTGAAAGTTCTGGTCAACTACAACCTGGTGCTATTGTCATGGGATTCTTCATGGATGGGGAGTCTGCTCAAATGCCAATAGTTATTGGTGTTATGAGAGTTAAAAAATCTGCAGAGTCACAGAAAGAAAAGATATTTGCTTTTACTGGTGAGCACATGGAACCTGGCGTTGGTTCTAACGTGGCAGCACAATTGCCTGGTAGTCCTAACTCAAGTACAGGAAGGAATCAAGCGGAGGGGTATGGTAGGGCAAATATTGCTAACACTGTAGATCTTCCTAACCAAAAGGGTGAGAATCAGAGTGCTGCTATTTCTGGTGTAGGTTCTCCTAATAATATCGGAACTGTGATGAATGGTAGTAGTGGTAATCCCATCAAACCAAGAAGTTCAAACAAACCTAATCCTGCTGCTAATGGTGTTGGTGGTCCTTGGAAAACTTTAGAGTATAAGTTATCGTATCTCATAGAAGATCTTGCAGATCATGCTGGTTCTTTGATTCGTGCAGAAGATGGTGATTTTTTAGATGTTGTTACTGGTAAGTTAGTCACTGCAAAACAACTTACTGTAAAACTTCAGAACTTCTTGAGTAGTGTATTTGCTCAAGTAGTTGCTGCAATGCGTCAGGCACTTGCTAATCTTGCTGAACAACTGGAGTTAATAAACATTCTTGGTGGTGCAACTGGTGTGCCATTTGTGGTGTTTGCTGCAATTCAAGCAGCAGTCAAAACAATTCTTGCCTCTCTTTGTAATGTTGATAGTAGATTACTTAGTTTCATTTCAGATCCTGTAGGAAGTATTGTTGGTATTCTTGAAAACTTCCTTGATGGAGTTATTGATAAAGCAACCATGGTTATGCAGGGTGTTCAGGCAGCAATCGATGGTGTTATCTGTCAAGTTCAGAGACTTCTTGATCAGGTATTAGGTGTTGTTGATACTGTATCAGCAATCGTAGATGGTATTGGTAAAGCAAAAGAAATTATTGAGGCATGGAAAGCAGGTAGTGAAATTTTTGAATCGGGAACTGATCTTCTTAAGAAAGGTATTAATAGCATTACTGGACTAATTCAACTCTTCATTAAGTTTGCTGCTAGTAATTGTGATCGTAAACCTGATGGTGGTAAAGATACGGTAGGATGGTATCCCTTATTTGGTGTTACTCATTGTACTCCTGAAGAACTTGCAGAAATTAACGCAATTAGAGGACAGAGTAGAGGCACTTGTGGTGGTGATGCAGGATCTGGTAGTTTATTTGACAATATTTTCAATGAAGCAGATCCATATTTAACTGCTGCTAAAACTTTCTTAGATGGTTCTTATGATCTATTTGTCGGAACACCTGGTCGTCAGGCAAGTGTACATAAAAAAGCAAGTGGAACAACATCAACATCTGTAAAGATAAATCAGAACGAGTATGCTAAGTTCAATGCTCGTAAGGAAATTAGAAAACAAAAACCAGACATATCTGAAGAAGAACTTGAAAAACAAGTAGATGTATATGTTAAAGATCAGAACAAATCATCATCATCAGGTAAGGGTGATACTGGTTCTTTAGTTGCTGACCACTGCTCATTTGCTGGTAATTATACAGAAGAAACTCATGGTGACCAGTGTAAACAAATTGACGGTGATCATGTTGTAAACGTTGATGGTGATTATTTCTTAAAGATTACTGGTGATTGTCATATTGAAGTTGGTGGTGGTTTCTTCTTTGATGCTGAGGGTGCTCCTAAAGTTGTAGATAAAAAAGGTAATAAGAAGAATGAAAAGGTTCAAAAGCATACAATCAAATTTGGATCTGATGTTGATATCAATACTGTTGGTGCTAAGTTTGAAGTTCAAGGTGCAGAATTTAATGTAGGATCTGTTTCTACTAAGTTTACTAGCAGTGTTTTTGAATCTAGCGGTGGTCAGATGGCACTCTCTGCAGGAGAAATGATTATTAGTGGAGATAACTCTATTGATATTATTACACCTTCATTAGTTGAAATGATTAACGTACCAGTGTCAAAAATGCCTAAGGTAATGTCAGGTATTCGTAGAATGGTTGGTGGTTCTGTTGAAACAGTTATGATACCTGGTTCTGGTACTGATTCTATTCCTAGGTATACTATTGCCAATCCACTTGGACCATATTCATTGACTTGTGGTACAACAGGATATAACTGTAATGTTATTACTGGTGCATACAATGCTAATGTTGCTGCGGGATTTATTTACATGCAAGCATCTGCTGCTGTAACTATGCTTGCTGGTGCTGGTATGCTTCTTGAAGCAGGAGCAGCAGTATTGATTCTTGGTAAAACAGTCTTTATTAACTAATTCTTGACAGGACACCTCTTGACTGCTATACTAGATAATATAGTATGGAGTCACATGTGGAATCTGAACTAGCACATGTTTTTGTTAACTTCTCAAAACGCACAATTAAGATCGTTGATGATGAAGGATATGACAAAACTGTAAATTGGAAATGGGATCAAGAAGGTTCTAGAGGTTTTTCTGAAACCGTTAGCGATATCGAAGATATTCTTGATCCTGATATGATCACTTATTGTTTTGCTGTGCAATGATTGGACCTATTGGAATCACACAACGTCAAGCAGAAGAACATTTTGACTTTATTATGGATCTGACAGAATCACAACATGTCTGTTGGAAAATTACTCGTAATGATGGTAAGTCTGCTATGCTTGTTCCTGTAAATGAAGTTTCTCCAATTCCTGATGAAATACAAACTCAGGTAGAAGAATTCCAAAAACAATTTATGGAGGATAAAAAATGATTTTTGCCAATTTGATTGACCA
>CEUF01049471.1_pt1 | contig 17899 bp, 16 predicted proteins | sample 531461 | NCBI WGS metagenome assembly CEUF01 (sample SAMEA2623350, study PRJEB7988) | marine metagenome | biome: marine biome (ENVO:00000447); feature: surface water layer (ENVO:00002042); material: "saline water (ENVO:00002010), including plankton (ENVO:xxxxxxxx)" | depth 5 m | reverse complement strand
TTTTTTTATTTGATTATATAGAGTGTATTTTTATCACTAATTCGTTTACCTAGGCTGATTGCGATGACCATTGATACCGCCGACATCTTCGGAAGCGACCAAATAGGTATTCATGTCGCTTGTGTTGGACAGTATGTATTCCATCCAGCAGAATTAACTGCTCCAATAAAAGAAAAAATCGATAATGTTTTGGGATTAGAATCAATTGAGTTATCAATTGGTGGATCTAATTTGATTGGCGCACTACTATCAGGTAACTCTCATGGTATGGCTGTTGCAGATATTGCTACTGAGTCAGATATTGATATTCTTACCTCGTATGGAGATGTCATTGTTATGGAAGGTGGTGTTAATACTGCTGGAAACCTGCTGCTGGCCAATGAATCAGGGGTAGTCGCAAGCCCTAGTATCCCTGAGGAAGGCTTGGAGATAATTTCTGAGGTAATGAAAGTTGATGTGCTTGCTACAACGATTGCTGGACAAGATGTCGTAGGTTCACTTGGTGTTACCAACGATCAGGGTATATTGTTACATCCAGATGTGACCCCTGAGGAGGTAATGCAAATCGAGCAGGTAATGAAAGTTCCACCAATGGTTGGTACTGCATGTTTCGGTTCACCATATGTTGGTGCCGGTATTTGTGCCTCAAACAATGGAGCATTGGCTGGCAGTGAAACGACAGGTCCTGAAATGAATCGTATTGAAGACGCCCTTGGTTTGATTTGAATTGATTGTGAAATGTTCAAAGGCCTAATTGCTTCAAACAGTAACATGGGCGAGATGCTATATCAGGGCAAAGTGAAACAAGTGTGGTCTACCGATGACCCAGACATCCTAGAATTTAGATTCACTAATCAAATTTCAGTTTTTGATCAAATCATCCCTTCGCTAATACCGAGAAAAGGTGAATCACTAAATCGAACTACTGCACACTGGTTCAAATTAATTGAGCAGGAGGGGATTTGCGGAACCCACCTTGTTGAGGTTAATGCAACAGACCGATGTCTGGTTAGGAAGGTAGAGGTCATCAAAGAACCTGGTGCAATACCCAGAGATATGGAATGGGTCTTCGTGCCACTTGAATTCATCTGTCGTCACTATCTTTCAGGCTCTGCTTGGCGCAGATTCCAGCGTGGCGAATTAACCCCTGAACAATTAGGTGTAGCCGCTGATTGTGAATATGGCACCAAACTAAACAAGCCATTTTTAGAGGTGACTACAAAATTCGAAAAGTTCGATAGAAATATTACCACAGAAGAAGCACTAGAGATTTCTAATATAACTGAAGAAGAATTGAATGCCATTTTTGATGTTGTCCTCAAAGTCGATGCCTTAATCGAGAGAGAGGCAGCAAAAAACGGTTTGATTCACGTTGATGGCAAAAAGGAATTTGCTTTGGGGCCAAACAGAAAGGTCGTTTTAGTCGATACTTTTGGTACCCTAGATGAGGATCGTTGGTGGGACGCAGAAGCTTATGAAAATGGCGAATGTATTGAACTATCGAAAGAATTTGTTCGAACTCACTACATCGAGACTGGTCATCAGGCAGAGTTGAAACAAGCAAGGGACGCAGGCACGGAAGATCCACCAATCCCAGAATTACCGCAGAGTGTAATCGATCAGACTGCTGAGCTTTATGCTTCAATGTTTGAGCGCCTTACATCAGAGCAGTTCTAGTTAGATATGCGCCCTGTGTAGGATACCGGAATCTATCCTTTCAGCTGCTCTGAGCATTGCTATAAGATGCTTAATCGCGTCCCTCACGCCCCCATCCAACGGTTCATCTGAAGCGACAGACCAATTCCTGCCTGCTAACATTTTCCGCATCTCAATTACTTCCTCCAAGCTGAGGAATCCCAAAATATTCATTCCACCACTACCGCCGTCAAACCGTGCGAAGCTGTAATCCTCTCCATGATTGAAAGATGACATTTTCTTCAACAAATCAATCATTCTGGAAAACATTTTGCCGTTATCATTTACTCTAGAATTTGGTCTTAAAAATTCTAACAAATAATCAACTGAAGAACCATTTCCATAGGGAAATCTACCAAAGCGCTCACGCTTTAGGCTCTCACCAATCGCCATAGGTTTTCCTTCTTCATCAATATTTATCGAACAAAGGAATAACAACATTGCATCATCCCAAGTAATCTGTTCAAGTGCGAATGGTTCAGCAAGCCCCTGGTCAGATAGACGGGATTTCAAAGAGGGTCTTGATTCCAACAATAATTGCCATTCCTCATTCTTTTCTTCCGTTCCTAGCCGAAGAATTTCTGAGATTGCCATTGCAATATCTCCATCACAAGAGTGCAGTGTGTAAAACGCTGTAGTAGTGCCACTTACTTGGTCAATGTCCATGTTGGGTGCAAAATGCCAAGTGAATTAATACCTTGCAATTAGTCTTTGAAGAAATCAGCCATTCGGTCTGAGAGCGGACGCTTGTCAACAGGTTTGTCATCAGTCTCAATTTCACTACGCAGTGATGCCAGCCTCCCAGACGCAGTCGACGGTGTAGGCTCAGAGGCTGATTCCTCTGCTGGTTCCTCTTCTGGTATCTCAATGATTTCAATGGTGTTTTCCTCTTCGAATTCAATACTAAAGTCATCAATTTCATCTTCTTGTGGTTGTTCCGCATTATCATCAGTATGAACTATTTCATCGACTTCAGATTCCTGTTCAACATCCTGTGATTTACTGGTTTTTCTTGCTGAAAGTAAACCTGTTAGGTAAGCAAGCCCCAAAACAGCGAACATTGTAATAATACCATATACTAATTGCGAGGACTCAATAATTTCTGATTTTGGCTGTTTGTAGAATACTTGAGCAGTATCGTCATCCGGATTATCGTCGATGTCATATGGGGAGGCGCAGCGCAATTCAGCCCTGATGAGATCATCATCACTAAATACGCCGGGGTCATCTATTTGATATGTCTCTGCATAAGCAGCACCTGCTATGTCGATGACCAAGGTCTGAGTCCATGCATTGTCGGGCGAATCAAGGTTAATTGAGCATGTGACCCCCGCAAGTCTTGCGTAGGATGTCCTGCTGATTGCAACTCTGATGTCGGGACTGGCTGACAACTCAGCAATGCCAATATTCCAACCGCTTGCTCTTGCGGTAACATCAATACTCTTGCTAGTGATCTCTCTTCCATAGGAATCAATAATCATCAGGGTTAAACTAAGATCTCCGGCAGTTGGGAGCCAATTAGTAGTGTTGATTTCCAGAGTCTCTGTGTTGCCTTGGCTAATAGAGAATTTACTTGTTTCAAGGTCGATATTATTTCCTCTGCTAGTCACCGCTAGTATGGTGCCTGAGAACGACTGATCTTCAGTGCTACTAAGACTACAACTGGCGATACTACCATCAATAGCCTTCATTCCTAGTTCGTTCATGTTCGCGGAATTAAAGTTACAATTTGCAGAAAATGGTGGCAACGTGTAACCCGCGGAATGAATATGGTATTCATTTTCACCATCAGTAGAGGTTAAGGTAATATTTTGCTTAGCGAGTGGAATTGTTACTAATAAATCAGTATCGGAGAATGTTACACTGCTAGGTAGTACAACGCTGTTTATGGTTGTAGAAACTATAGCTACCTCGTTTACGACGCCTGAAATTACAGGTGAAGAACTGAATGCAAAATCAGATGGTTTGACAGACATAGTTAGTGTTTGAATACCAAGAATGGGATGGGTGATCTCGATAGTTATTGAGACAGGAATGTTGTCCCAAGAATCATCAGGTGTCAAACTAATTGGCAGTCCAACAACTTGGCTGGGCGAAATCACAATGCTTTCCGGGAATTCAGCACTCCATCCTGAGGGGACACCGCTGAGTGATATCGTCAATATTGCCAAATCATTACCGGTATTCTCGACCCAAGCTGTTGGGAAACTCTGTATGGAGGAATTAACCATCCAATCTCCCTTTGAATACAATTCTATGCTCGGGGACGTACCAACCCTTACCGGAATCTCTTGTATTGTTTGGCCAGAACCGTCGCCATCAGAAACTCTGAGCCTCAACACACCTACCTCACCAGCGACTGAGTAATTAGGTGGATTGACAAATATTGTCACAGTAGTATCCCCATAGGGTTGAACTTCGTTGCCGTTTTGTGGAACTGTAATATTCCAACCCTCTCCGGCTTTGCTGAACCAAGGCTGCCTTGCTAAATTGCCTAAATGTTCAACATTTAGTGTGAGATTTTGCCCTTCAGGATTGATGATTAGATTGGTATTCGATAAATTCACCCTCCAGCCTGATGTCTGAGCAACGCTAAGCGTTAATGTCACATTGCTAACATACAATTCCTCTGAGTATAATTCTAGTGTTAACACAACGCTAGTTCCACACCATGTATCATCTGGAGCAGTTACAGACAAATCCATACTCACGGTTTGGTTGACCGCGATACCTTGCTGTGAACTGTCTTCTGCTGTCCACATACTGTTATCATTACCAAAGTAATTTAGGGTGAAAACAGGCTTAACTGTGATATCATCAACCGCATTACCAGTATTTTGTATAGTGTAGTTGATGATCAGTGTTTCCGAGGGCAATATATCGTAATGATTCCCGCTATCTAATGCTAGATTCCAACTGTGGTCAGGTTCTGCCTCAATCAATAAATCTACCACAGAAGCAACCTCATCACCGCCTAGTGATGTCCAAGTAAATCTTAGAATGAATGGTTGTTGGGCCGGAGTATCTTCTGATAGGGTGACATCTACAGTAGCAATAGTACTAGCAAGTGGTCCTAATGTGCGTTGAGGATTATACTCTGTAATGCTTACGACAGCAGGGCTAGTCATATTGGGGCCTTGAATTACTTCAGTACTCAGAAGGAACTCATCTTCGCCATTGCCGGGATTCTCCAAACGTAATAGGACTTGATTAGTGGTTTCAACAATCATTGAAATTGGCGCTCCATTATCCTCTTGAATGGGCTGCACAATAGTAGACGCGCTTCGAAATACCTGCAAAACATGAAGCGTAAAATACAATCCGTGGTGGGCGTCAGAGGCGGAATCTGTGTTGAAGTAGTGCCGTTGTGGGATTGCATTTACCGGTAAATCAAGGTAGAGATTGCCACTAAACGGATCTCCAGAGGTTCCGCTTGTCTCAATGTTGCTGCCATTGAGCGATAAATCGCCATCAACACTCCATACCCAACCGGTATGTATCATATTGGCTGATACGGTATTCCACGACATCACACCATCAACAGGAATCGAACCTTCGACTGACCATTGCAGGGTCATGTTTGGCAATGTTCTTTTGTGTGTTTGTTCGATAGTTACAGCAGAAGCTGTAAGATTAACCGACAAATCCTCACATAGAGTAGAGTCACCACTACCAATACACATTGTCATTGTTGTAGTGGTTACTGAGCCGAATTGAATACTACTTGGTGTATTTAGATTGACGAATAGTTCCTTTTGCTCTCCAGGTGCTAGGTTGAGGGAGAAGATCTCAGTTCCAGAGCTTTCATGGAGTGTCGGGTTGCCGCCCCATGAAGGAGCAGTCCAATCAATCGAGGTTGTAGTTTCATAGGCATTACCAAGATTTTCTACCATCATCCAAGCGGTTGCAACATGACCTGGTCGACCAAAACCATTGGTATTATCTAGACCACTCGGGCCAACAATGGATAATCCTCTTGTCCGCAATACTTCGATAGGTAGTATTGATTCGAAACTAATACTAGGGTCGCTATCCAGAGAGAGAGTCAGGACGATAAATGAGTTATCATCGCCTAAGGCAGACTCTGGAACAGTAGCGCTAAAGTCAAAATTCTGCGGTATTCCCGGAATTAGGTTTGGATTATTGTTTTGCGCTCCATCAGGAGCAATCGACCAACCGCTTGGTAGGTTTGAATCATCCCATGACAAGGTCCAGTCTTCGGTTCTTGAACCAGTAGCGAGTAGCGAGACAGTTACAATTTCTGTGCTACCGGGTGATATTCTGGGTATTTGATTGGGGATGTCTATTTGAGCTTCATAAGGTTCGACGACTGATAAATCAACAATTGCATTGTTGTTGTCTTCTCTTGCTTCAGTCAGGTTGCCATTAACATCTAAGATTAATTCAAATGAATGAATTCCCAACTCAGCAATAATATCGACACTAAATGTGTACGGACCACCATTACCCGACGGAGCAACAGGTTCTACATCGGTAAACCTCTGTCTGACAATTTCATTGCCATTTTGATTAATGACTACGTCTAAGTCATCCTCATTGTCTAGTGTGCCAATGTTGCTGAATTGACCAGTTACTGTTACCGTGTCTCCTGGGTCGGGTTGACTGGGGTTGAAACTGATTCCTCTTCCATCTGATAGCGGAGAGAAGTCTGCTATATTCTGCGAAATCAAGGTATCGCCAATTAATATGTCTAGTGTTCCATCATTGTCCATATCGGCCACTGCTGGTGCAGACCACACGCGATTTGGCATGCCCAGAGGTGATGACCATCCATCTGATACCTCTGAAGAGGTGCCGTCCTCTCCATCAAATGCCCACAACCGTTTACCGAATGGGACAATGAGTTCTGGGTCTGAATCTCCGTTGATGTCCATCCATATCGGTGGTGCCAAGCCAATTTCATCATTGTCGTTACCGCTCCCACGCTGCATGTCCTTTGACCACTCCTTGATGGGTGGGTCAGATGAAATGTCGTGACAGCCAGCCATCCCTTTGCGATTAAACGATACGCTTGATTCTGAATACCATGTGACCCAGCACAACCGGTCGTGTATACCATCACCATCGGTGTCAATCGGTAATGGTTGGGAATCAGAATATCCATTTGGCGTCCGGAACTGGAATATCTCATCAGTTGATGTCATCTCCATGGCGACAAATCTAGCACCATTACCGGCAGTCCTTCCGTTAGCATCAGTTGGAATGGTTAGAATCATTTCAGGTGCCGCGTCATTATCTAACTGGACAACAACAGGACCTGGTAACCTAAGGCGTGGAGCATCTGAGTCAGAATCCGTTCCGCTTACGGAAACTCGTTCCCAATCAAGTGAGCCAGTTGAACCATCAATGCGCCAAATCCACATATTCCCTGAGTTAGAATCAATTGTAGTCAATACTATCGCAGTAGAGTCGTCGTCGAGCATGCCCCAAGACGGGTCTGAAGGGTGTGTGCCTCGATCAAGAACAACTTCCCAATCAAAATCATTAGGTGTTGATGAGGATAATGTCAATGCAACAACCGTGGGGTTGTCGGAGTTCCTATCAACGACAGCAATAACTAATTCTGCATCACCATCGAGATCGAGGTCTGCTAACAGTGGCTGTGTTACTGCTTTATGATTGCTTTGGGACGTTGGGAAATGCGGACTGTTGATACCAATGGAGTAGTCACTTTCACTCAAAGACCACATCTTTTCATTCTCATGACCGGACTTTACCCAGCCTGATTCTGAGCAAGATAGCTCTGGTGACCACACCTCAATCTCAAGCGATGACTCTGTGTCATAAACAAGAATTATTTCTGGTTTGGCATCTCCATCAATATCAGTAATCATCGGAGTTGAGCGGATAACCTCGGTTTGACCAAGATCAACCTCCCATGCAATTTTAGCCTCGTCCCCAGTAATGATACTTAGTGAACTGGTTCCAGAATCACTAGTCACTATAACACCGAATAGTTCTCCGAACCCACACCGCTCTATTGCAGCAGATGTAGCCGTGATACTAGTTGAGAAGTCAGCAATCACAGATCCATAAGCGTCAGCACCGTCGAAATCATCGGTAGCAACCCAATTGACAGTTGGCGAGTCTATGATGCCAAATTCTGTGACATCTTCGACACTGCCACTACCCGGTCCACCATTTGGTCCATGTGGCGGCATAGTTCCGTTGTGAGTTGGAACACCTGAATATTGTCCCCATGGTTGTAACTGTGAATTCCACGGTGATGGTGTAGATTCAGCGATGTATATCTCATTCAATTTATCGTCGACATCAGAGTTAATGGCTAGTGAACTCAGTGGTGTTAAGAGCAATAAGATAACGAGTAATAACGCCTGCTTTAACCGCCATGTGTTGAAGGCTTTCGCAGGGGTCATGGCATCGTGTGTGTCAAAGGGGTTGTTATGACTTATGGCAATAAGTATGACCAATGCATCAAATTCAATCTATTTACTAAATCGCCAATCACCATATCATTGCTGGCGTTTCCGCTTCCATTAAATAGGGGTCGTCGGTGGCACAAACGACTACGGTCGATTCTATCCCGAGGTAACGCCGGTGAAGGACAGAATAGCATGCTATTCTTCACCAGTGCCTTTGAATCGGCCTAAGGACGTGAATAGATGTATAAAATTGTCACCAAGGAGGATACTATTCGTATTCCTGCAGAGTATATGCGGAAAGGACAGTCGCTAGACCAACACATTGACAGATTGTCAATGACAGCCTTTGAAGGTCGTTTTGATGATGACAATCGCTTCGTCCTTGTGACCACCAATCACCAACCGTTAGGTAGGGGTAGAATTATCCACGGCGATGGCGCTATCTATCAACGAGTCAGATTTGATGCTGTGCTATTTTGTATGGACGATTATGAAGTAGTTGAAGGCGTAGTTTCCGAAGTAAACGAGTTTGGCGCCTTCGTGAGAATTGGCCCAATGGAAGCCCTGCTACATAAGTCCCAGATTATGGATGACACTGTCGATGCTAACGTTGGTATGGGATGGATTGAAGGTAAGCAGACCGGCCGAAGGCTCCAAATTGGTGACTCAATAAGGGCAAGAATAGTCTCGCTATCTCCAGATACCAGCGACCCAAGAAGGTCGAAAATTGGATTGACAAGCAAGCAACCAGGTCTTGGTTGCCATGTTTGGATTGACGAAGATAATAATGAGTGAGGTGAAAAGTATGCCAAAAAACCCATTTGCTTGTGCTGAGTGTAGTATCATTCTACCCGACCCTGAAAAGAAAAACGAGATACCACAGTGTAACAGGTGTCCAAGTGCTCAAGTAACCACTGACTGGCAGGGCTACGTCATTATCATGGATCCAGAACGTTCTGAAATAGCCAAACGATTGAATGTTGACAGACCCGGAAAATACGCATTAAAAGTTAACACTAGATGAGGTGAATTAAATGGAAATTGTCGAAAGAATGGAAAATAAATTATTAAATCGTGTTGAGATTAAATTTAGTTGGAGACACAATGGTAAAGCAACACCGTCCCGACGAGAAGTGATGGATTTAGTCAAGACTCTAGAGCCAAAATCAAATCCAGAATTTATCATCATTAAAGATTGCAACACAAGATTTGGTCAACCGTTAACCACTGGGGTTGCTTACATCTACGCAGACCACGATTCTATGGCTGTTGAGCCGAAATATATTCACAAGCGTCACGAAGAACTCCGTGCAGCATCAGAAGCACCTGCGAGTGAGGAACCTGCTGCTGAGGCTACTGAAGATACACCGGCAGAACAAGAGCCTGCCGAAGAAGGAGGCGATGAGTAATGGGAGATGGACCTAGCACAGCTGCAAAGTGGAATAAATATTCAATTGGCGAAGATGGCAAACTTCAGCGCAAGGCTGAGTTTTGCAAACTATGTGGCCCAGGGGTATTTATGGCTATTCACGCCAATAGAAAATCCTGCGGACGCTGCGGCTATACCGAAATGACAGATGAGTGATGTTAGGACTTCTTAGTGTCCATAATATCCCAAACACCGTTATTACACAAGTATAGTCCTGTTTTGGCATCAACAAATACTGCGATTTCTTGCAGTTGAATTCGATTTTGTTCCTTAGTTGAGATGAAAATCAACTCACGCCAACCAGCAATATACCAACCTTCCTTCTCTGTATCCCACTCTGCATAACTAATTGGGCCTGATAATTGAGCGTTCAATTCGACATTACCACCCTTGAGTAACGCTACAGTTGAGTTATTGTAGAGAATTAAATAATTATCTTCATGCTTGTAAACTTGATTTAGATAACCGTCTATTGGTAGTATTTCCTGTTCGATAATATTTCCATTATTTACATCGTAGCGAATTACACCACCACCCTTTGACCAAATTTCGTAGGTCTCGTCATCACAGGTTGTTGATACGGTCTCTTCTGCTCGGGGAACTTTCGTTAATTTGGGCCAAGATGGTTCTGGAGAGCGCCAATTTTCAATAGAGTTCACGCCTAAATTGTAAACACCTTTTTTCCACAAGACAAAAGAAAATGATGTACTATTAGCCGAAACAGATATTGGTTCAGCATCGAGGACATGTGACCATTCATTGCCACTTGGGTGAATTGATTTGTCAATACTCCGTCGAACTCTTAATTCACCACGGCTAACTCCTTCAGTGAAATTCTTGCCCAAGTCAATTGCCGCCATTCTTGCTAACATTAGTTCCTGATCTAACCAAGTGGCAACTAACATATCATCAATAATTACTGCACTTCTAATTGGAGTAGGAAATGGTTTGACAGGCTTTCCGACCAATTTCCCGTCAGAATCAATCTTCTGTAGCTCGCCGTCAACTCCAATGGCCAAATAACCTGATTCATAATGCAGGATAGACTTGGGAGTAAAGGCCAATTTCTCAGGAATACCCCACGCCATGATACGACGAGATAAGCGTAGTTTGTCAAATCTCGTATGGAAAGGAATCAAAAATGACACCATCTACAGAATATTATGGGCAACCAGCAAGTATCGATTATTGCAGTCAATGCTGGTGACATCGCATCATTAAATCAGGCCAAATACCTGTTGGAAAAACTGCCGTGGAAATCGCTCGGAGAGGTTGAAGGAAAAGCCGCTTACAAATTGAGTGATGCTAGAATGTGGATTTTCGATAATGGGATTCTCTTTGAAGACAACATCGATAAACGTTGGTTAAATTGTACTGGTGAAGTGGTGAAAGAGGTAATTTTTCCTTCAAGACATGCCGCAGCGAGTGGCAAACCATCTCTGACATTACATCCAATCGGCGTGCCTCATCTAGAGAAAGGTGAGCAGCCAAAATTTGGCGGTAAAGCGGGCCATGCACCACCTCCATCAACCCGGTTAGCGTCATGGTGGAAAATGTTGCAAAATAATACTAAAGATACCGAACTAGCAAACCGATTTGAACTCACTCTTGAGGTTACACACCACGGACCTTGGCTTGAAGTCCCTGCAATGTTCATTGAGATTGGGTCAACTGAGCAAGATTGGCCAAATACCGATGCAGCTGAATTATTATCCGAAATTATCGCAGAAGGAATGGCCTTGAATGGTGGTGCAAGCATTGGTTTGTGGGACCCGGTTAGTAATGCGGAAGAATTGGTCCTAGTAACACTAGGAGGTGGTCATTATGCGCCTAGAGCAAACAAACTCGCTGCATTAGAAGGAGTGTGGCTGGGGCACATGTTAGCGACTTACGCATTACCGTTTGTTAAACCAGAAGATGAAAATAAATCACCTGGCGGAACTTGGCAGCAGGCAATTGATTCAGCAATCAATGCTACAAGGCAGGCTTTTCCTAACGGTAAGGTAGTTTGTTCCATGGACAAAAAAGCGTTCAGAGGATGGCAACGCCAAGCGATCAGAGACTATCTTTTACAAGAGAGCATTCCATTGCTTACGACAAAACAAATTATCGAGGTTGTAGGCAAATAATCACAACCCTCATCAATCTCCTAACCGAGGAATAATTGGGTGTAACAATGGCGGGCTGGTTTTCTAGACTTGTCGTGGCCATGACCATCCGTATGCCAAAGTGGTTTGTCGGATGGGTTTCACGCCGCTATGTTGCAGGGAATACAATTCCAGAGGCAATTAAGGTAATGCAGAGACTAAGCAAAGAAAACGCTTGCTTCACTGTTGATGTCTTAGGTGAAGAGATTTCCACTATGGATGAAGCGCAATATTTCTTTGATGAATATTCAAACTTAATTGAGGCAATCATTGAGCACGATATTGATTCAGACCTAAGCATCAAACCAACTGCGTTTGGCCTCTTAATTGACCCCGAAAAAGGTTACACTAACATCAAAAATTTAGTCAAACTGGCGGCCCAGCACGATATGTTTGTCCGCTTGGATATGGAGGACCACAGGGTTACTCAAGCAACAATTGATTGCGTTGTTGAACTGCATGGTGAGGGTTTATCAAACGTTGGAACCGTGTATCAAGGACGGCTATTCAGAACTCTTGATGATATCGATTATCTCGAGCAAAAGTTAGGTCCAGCTGCTGATTATAGAATTTGTAAAGGAATTTATCTAGAGCCAGAAGACATTGCACACACAGGTTATTCAGAAATTGTCACAGCTACAAACGCCAGCATAGACAAGATGCTAGCTGCCGGAGCTTATTGTGCAGTTGCTTCACATGATAAGCCAGTGATAGACCATACATTATCGGCACTTGAATCATACGGCATGGGTCCCGGTAAACTGGATCCACGAAAGAATGCCGGTCCGTCTAGAAACGGTAAAGGTCCAGGTTATGAATTCCAAATGTTACTCGGTGTGCGAGGGCCACTCAGGCGGAAACTTGCAGCCGCTGGACACAAGACAAGAGTTTACGTGCCGTACGGCGAAAAGTGGTATGAGTATAGCATTAGAAGGCTTCAGGAGAATCCAACTGTGGGCGCTCAAGTGGCTAAGGCATTCCTCATGCCTTGGACGAATCGGCCATGATTATTTTCTGGGTCGTTTCTTTTTGCGTTTATTGCTGGGAGTCACCCTTTTCTTTGTGACTTCTTTCGGTATTTCCGGATTTGGATTGTATCCAAGTCTGCCCTCTTTCCAAGCTTGTCGTCTCTCTCGTGGTGTTTTTGGCTCAAAGTGCTCAGGGTTTGGTGGCTCATGTAGGTATATTCTCTTGATATCTTGTGCTTCAACAGTACCTCTTAATGTTCTACCAGAACCTGTGTGTATTGCTCTTATGCGCCAAACTTCGCCTTCATAATCGATTTTTGTGTCAGCAGTAAACTTAGTACCGTAATCAACAAGCATCGAGGAAGAGTCAGAGAATTCACCACGAGTTGCGGTTACTTTGACGCGCACCATATCGGTTCTAAGAGCGGAGATAACCGAAACCTCAGCCGGGTGAAGCGAGGATTGTTTTCGTCCTTCATTGTCGATTATTTGATTTATTGACCACAGCATATCGTCGTCCTCGAAGACATCGCCAATGTTGAACAGTTCATCATCGTCTACCTCAATTTCAGTTCGCTTAGAGTGAGGTCCGTCGGTAAGTATGAATGCCACATTAATCGACCTTGGCTCTCTAATTTGCATGTTCGAAATTGTTGCACAGGTAAGACATTTTAGCAATAGGTCCCTCCCTGAACCTATGCTACGTTCTTTGAGTATCTCATGCTCAGAATAATCATCACATTCACTACAATATGTGACATTCTCGACAACCTCTTCTTGGTCCATGTTGTCGTCACTAGCAGTCATGGTATCAGCCGTCCCAGTGCCTATTAGGTTTCAAGTAATCGGAAGAAATAACCATACGAGAGTTCATCAATCGCAGGTAACTGGGTATTTCATGAGCGACAGTGAAGAAGTTCCTGTTAACCGCTCAGAACTACTAGGACACTTGTTTGGTAAACCGGCAGATTTGCCCCGAGATGAACCCGAAATTGCAGCGAATATCAATCAGCAATTGCAACACATGGGATTGGTTACTTGGCCAATATCAGTCATTCGGCGGGTCCGTGATGGAATTTATCGAATCAATCCAAAAAATGTGCTTGAGGTTGGTGGAGGAATAGGCCATCGTGCTGCATGGTTACTGGACTTATTCGAGACCCAAGTCAGGCCTACTAGGTATGATATTGTCGAACAAGGCAACAAATTTGCGGTCATCATTAAGCGCTTAATCGATCGATATGAGGCATCAAATTGGACTACTATTAAAGTTGGAGAACTGCCAACTTTAGCTGCTGAAACGATGGCATGGAAAGCGGCAACAATTAGCGGTTTAGATGGCGGCGATGCTCCCCTAGTTACTAACTACAATGTGATAATAGTTGATGATAAGCCAGAAACAATGGCAAAAGCGATTGAAAGTAGTTTGCCATTGTTGAGTTCAGATGGTATTCTGGTCACGACTGAACCGATGGTTCCGACTGGAGATGTTGATGAGGGTGATGATGAAAGAATGGCACTAGTCGACGGATTTAATGATTGGATGAATTTAATTAAAGTATGTCATAAGGATTACTACATTGCATTTATTCCAGTCTTCGAGGGGACAATTGTGACTTTTCTCAAGAAGTAATCATGAAAAGTCTGCAATTAGATTTTCTACCTGTAGCATCCCATATCCGTAGTTATCATCATGTCCATCCTGACTGGGTAGTGGTTTTGCTGTATTCATTAGTGCTTCCTTGATTTGAATAATGGTGTCTGATGAACCGGACGAGTTATTCGCTGCGAGACTTGGATTAGATTCAAGCAATAGAGCGACAGCTCCAGTAACAAATACCGTTGCTGCAGAGGTTCCATCGACTATCGACCAAGTTCCCTCGTTATTGATTACCGGTACTCCTTTGGCAGGTGCCACAATTTCCGGCTTTTTATGTGGGTCTTGGCGTGGCAAGATAATTGGGAATAGGTTGCCGTTGTTATCACCGATAGATGATCCACTCCAGTGACTGCCGTCTTCTGTTACCCCACCTACAGAGATAACTAATCTCTCACTGGATGGATGAGCAACATCGCCGTCATCGTCGGGACCACCGTCATTTCCTGCTGCGGCAATAACAACAATTCCTTGGTCGATTGCATCATCGGCTGCATCTCCAGAATCTCTGCCAGAGAATGGATTGAATGGGATAAGTCCAGGTGCGCCTCCAAGTGATAGCGAAATTATGTGTACTCCTTGATCGACGCACCAATCGATTGCATCTGCAACTACTCCATCATCGCCAGAACCATTACTGGACAATGCTTTAGCAATGTAAAGTTCCACTTTCGGGGCTACTCCTTTCATCCAGCCGTCCGCAACGAGAATGCCAGCCATGCTAGTGCCATGTCCTTGGTCATCGTATGGATCCTGTTGGTTATTGACGAAATCCCGCCAAGCAACTAAATTCATCCTTGATAAGTCTCGGTGACTGGGGTCTATGCCAGAATCAACGATACACACCTTCACACCGCTTCCATCTAGGGATTGCTCATCAATTTGAACTAACTCACTATACACTTCTTGGGCAACTAGAGCATCTCCAGTTGGTCGGGGCGCAAATGGGTTGTTTTCCTTGAAAACTTCAATTAAGTATGCGCTTGAGAATACTAGCACAAGACTAACTCCGACAAGTATTACCAGGGTTCGGCGTGACGTATCTTTATGCTCAAGCAGAGTTGCATTAGGTATCTGGTTGGGGATAACTGAATCAGAGATTTCGTCCATAATAATCAACCAAATGCTTCCACTGCTTCAGTGAAGGTATCGGCAAATAGGTTCGCATCTTCTTCTGTATTGTAGAAATATGCTGATGCTCGCAGTGAACCATTTACGTGCCCCCGGGCATTAAACCAGGAGTGGACACAGTGCTGACCGCTTCGAACCATAACATTAGCAGCCTCATCTAGTAAAATAGCGATATCATGTGCCGGCAAATCACCCATCAAAATCGAGCATATACCGCCTCTTTGTTGAGCATCCTCCGGACCAATTATCTCAATGGCATCCAGATGTTTGATTTTGTTTGTGATGATTTTATTCAACTTTATCTCATGTTCGTGGACTGCATTCATGTCGAGTTTACTTAGATAATCAATGGCGTTACCACTGGCAATCATGCCTGCGAAATTCCCTAGACCGCCTTCAAACTTCGACGGTGGAGCTGCCCACTTAACAGAGTCATAATGTGATGTCTCAACAGTTTGTCCACCCGATTGAATAGACCGCATAGAATCAAGCAAATCATAGCGGCCCCACAATCCACCCATTCCTGATGGCCCACACATTTTGTGAATCGAGAATGCAATAAAATCGATGCCCAAATCTTGGACATCAACACGCATGTGTGGTGTTGACTGTGCACCATCGACAGCCATCAGAGCATCATATTGGTGAGTAATTTTAGCGATTTGCTTTATCGGCACTGAAACGCCGTCAAGGTTTCCAATATGTGATAATGAAACCAACTTTAGACGGTCACCAACCTCATCACACAACTGCTCGAAATTATCAAGATTAAACGTGTTATCAGGATTTGATTTGACGATTCTATGCTCTATACCCTGTTCTTCAGCAAGTTGTAACCACGGAACTAGATTTGAATTGTGTTCTCGGTCACCAGTGATTATCACATCACCCTTTTCCCAAGATAGTCCTTTAGCTATCTGATTAAGTGAATGAGTTGCATTTCTAGTGAAAACAACTTCGTTGACCGAGTTAGCATTGATAAACTTGGCAATTGACTGTCTTGCCTCGGCAACTAATTTTGATACCTGTGTACCGTATCTATGAACTGACCTTCCGCCACAGCCGGGATACATTCGATAATAATCAGTAATCGAATCTATGACACTGTCTGGCTTCAAAGTCACACAAGCGTTGTCCAAGTAAGACGGAGAGTTTTCGCCACGCAAGGTGGGGAAGTCTTCGCGTAGATGAGAGTACATCACCAAGCCTCCGAATCAGGAATGGTATCAACATATGGAATATTTGTGTTACAAGATTGGCAATTAAACCTGGATGGAAACTCCTTGTTGCAACCTGCGCAGATGGTGCCGATTACTCCGTTTCTCGCCTCACAGCCTGGTTCAGGACACGGCACTGAGACTTGCCCGTCCATTGCCATGTTAATTGTCACAGGAGCATTGCATTCCGGACATTTTGCCTCAGTTGTTATCTTCAGTTCGCCCTGACTCATCTCAATTTCTGCAGTCAGTGCTGCAGAAGTTGAAATCTTTGTTGTTGTTCCAAGCATTCTCTGCGGATACCAGATAATCATCAGTATCAATGGGACCACGATTATTCCACTCAAAACATGCACAATCAAAGTAAAGTAGGCCTCATTATTTCTTGTTGCAACGAAGTTAACGCCCGACCAAGCAGACAAAAATGTGGTGCTGAACCAGACAAAAAGCATTGATCCCCAGCCGCCAAGAGAATGTTCATACATGTCCCTCTCCATTATTCGCACATCCTCATGTACATGATGAACTTGAACGTGCAAATCTCTGGTATCACTAACCGCTTTCCAGAAAAAGTATGTGAAAAATATCACTACGAGCATGATTAATGTTCCAAACATCATATCTGAAAGGGCGATACCTGTAGGCCAGGTTGGATTATTCTGGTGGAAAAACACATTGGCAAATACCATACCATTCCAAATCAGCATCATGGTAATCGAGTGCACGCGCATTACAGGGAACTCAACCCATACAAAATACAGGAATACAACCCAGGCAACTGCTGATAATAGAATCTGGAAGAATGAGAAGGACCCAACACCTGTCAAACCTTCCATCCCAGTTGCATATGAATCACCGCCTGACACTATATCCGCTGAGATTGCCCCTAACAGGAAGGCACAGATTCCAAATCCCAACATTAGGTAATTAGCTCTATTCCAATCATTAACCGCAAGCAATATCATAAACTTCCACTGCTTTCTTAAGTCATCAATGCGATTGAATATTGGATGAATATCACCAAATTTTACCACTAATTCCATATCACGCAATCGAAATGGTATACCATCAGTAGCCTCAGTCGACTCACCTGACGGTTCGGTCATGGCTGACGCTAGTCGAATCACCTTTGAGTATTTTCGCTAATTCAAGTCGAAAAGAATGGGCGTGAATGTTAAACGGAGAATAGCCACCGCAGGGTTAGGCCGAGATCGCATAGCCTGGTAGTGCGCGCGACTGGAAATCGCGTGG
>CEUF01026549.1_pt1 | contig 17926 bp, 18 predicted proteins | sample 531461 | NCBI WGS metagenome assembly CEUF01 (sample SAMEA2623350, study PRJEB7988) | marine metagenome | biome: marine biome (ENVO:00000447); feature: surface water layer (ENVO:00002042); material: "saline water (ENVO:00002010), including plankton (ENVO:xxxxxxxx)" | depth 5 m | reverse complement strand
ACAGCAAGATCCATGCCGTTGCCTGAGGCTGCATCACGCTGTCCAGATGCGTGTAGGGCTCGGGCAGCAAGTTTCAATGCTTCGGTCTCAGTCATATCGGGCTTGAAGCCATCTTCCAAAACACCATACATGTATGGCGATCCTGAACCTGTTGCACAGTAAACATCCGGAATTGAGCCACCGGCGGAGTCAATAGAGTATACGTGACCGCCATCTTCATCAACGCCAACTATGAGTAGTTGAACCCAATGTGGTCGTCCCGAGAGTATATTTGCAGTCAGAGTGGCTGCTCCCTTAACAGTCATCGATTGTTGTCGACGCAATTCGAACAAAGCGACCTCTGCTGAAAGTGTCCTAGAGAGGGATTGAGCGTGTCCAACTAAACCTGCAGTAGTGAGCGCTAGTCGGTCTCCTATTTTGAACAACTTCTGAACTGATTTGTTAGCAATAAAATGACCCATTGTCGCTCTGTGGTCAGCACCTACGACGACTCCTCCTTTGAATGTAATACCGAGTGTACTGGTACCAGTTTTAAGCACATTTGTGTTGTTGTCCATCATCATCAATATTCCCCTAATGTCGGCACCTTTTGAACATTGGTGCGAAGTATGCTACATCACAATATATTTCAATATTGATATTCGTCCGCCAGATTACCATCGAGAAACGGAAGCGATTGATTAAAAGTATCGCAGTATTATTGTGCTAGGAGCATTGAGGTTACAACATGAAGCGCAAGAAAGAGGACGATACTCGTCAGTCCTCCCTTGACTCATTCGCTAATGTTGAACTGCCAAGTATGCCCGATTTGGACAAATTAGCGAAAGCAGACAAAATGCTCAAAGAAGCAGATGCCGGAAAACAGAAAAATGCTACCTCGTCACTCAAGACTTTTGAAATGCCGAGTATGTCCGGGCAAAAACCGAAAAATCAGGTACCTTCGACCAAGATATACCACAATTTAGGCAACAAATACCCTGACCCACCAATTACTTCCAGTGATATAGGCTTGGTAGTGCACCGGGCAGTGTTGAACGACATAACCGGGACCTCGACATTATTAGATTGGTTAGCAGACGGCCACGCCTCCATTGTTGAAATGGGGCGACTGATAAAGCGAGACACTGAATTCAATGCTGCACTTGATGCCATGCACACATTTATCGAAGGAGATTTAGGAGGTCAAATCATACAACTGACTGATACGCGTCTAATGCTGCTCCCACCTGGTTGTCGGGGTCTCAAGGGAGTTGAAATGGAAGCTTTTGCCGCTGGTGCTGAGGAACTCGGGCGGAGACGATTGTGATGCAAGAATCGCCTGTTGCCATACCCTGCCCTGTGTGTAATCAAGAGGGCGAGGTCTACATGATTGCACACATCGATGAAATCCCCTACTTTGGCGAGCACACACAGGTCACAGTGATGTGCCATTCCTGCGGTTGGAAGCAAACTGACTTTATCCCTGCTGAAGGGCAAAAAGCAGGTTGTTGGTCTCTATTAATGGTTGATTCAAAGCAATTAAAATCGCGTGTAGTGAGATCTTCTTCTTGCACTATAAGAATACCCGAACTTGACCTTCAAGTAAACCCTGGGAGCAATGCCACAGGCTATGTTTCGAATGTTGAGGGCGTGTTAAATCGATTTGTTGAAGTTATTAACATGGTTCTAAGAGATTTGCAAAATGATGTATCAACTAAAATTATGGAAGACCAAACTCCCGAGTTTCTACAAACAGTTGATGAAATAAGTCAACTTGAGGGTATTCTCACTCGTTTAACTGATATTGGTGGCACCCAGTCAGAACCGTTCACGATTGAATTACTCGACCCTCATGGACATTCTATGATTATAGATGATGCTGCCACTGAAAGAGAATTAACCACTGAAGAAATAGCAACATTGCCCACTGGACCTGACCCAGCGGTGTTTTCAGCATGATTATTTCGAGTCATCAGCGAGGAATTCACTGACCATATGTTCGGTTTGCGAACGCAGCTCTTGGTGATTGCTCATCCAATCTGTCGCCTTATCTATACAAATCTGTTTCATCTCGCCGGCCAAAATTTTTCCGCTACGATAATCTGAATTTAATTCGGCAAGATATCCATCATCCTGTTCAAAGAAATACATCAAATATTGATATGCGACATCGATGTCTGGGTCGCCACCGAGGCGTCGATGTTCCTCAATAGTTGATTGGCCACCCGAATAGGCTTTCTTTATCTTTTTAGTCACAGTAGCAATGTCGTCGTCGAGGAAGATTGTGGTTTTTGGTTTGCTACTACTCATTTTCTCGCCGGTTAAACCTACCGCAAAATGGTGATACGTAGATGACGGTGCTAGAAGACCCATACCACCTAATTTTCTTTCCAACTGCAGAAGTTTAATTCTGATGTTGTTGATGTCTTTTCTTGTTGCACTCGGAACGATAATTGTACCTTGTTTGGGGTTTGAATTAATGTCTGAAAAGCCCAATTCCACCAAGTGGGTAACCACTTGCGAAAAGACGCTAGCAACTTTTGCTTTGTCTATTCTACCGTTAGGTTGTTGACCGAACAACTCAGCGTTATCGTCTTGAACTGAAAGTCCGATTAACACTCCCGGACCATTGTTATCCTTGACATTAAACCAGTTTGATTTTGATGCAATGCCTCTTGTTAATCTGAGGTGAGGGTCTTGGTCTACTCCTACTGGCACGACTATTGGTCGCAGTCCGCCGTAATCCTCAGTTTGGGGATGTAAAATATCCCCTACTTGCACCATGGGAGCTTGAACGTGAGCAAGGTTGGTTTCGCCCTTGAAACCATATATCGATTCAAATTCACTCAGATTGGTCCGCTTGCCAAGTTGGAAACCTAGGCGTTGGACATCTGCCCGGGTTGACTGAAAGTATACATTTGTTAAATCCGGATTCAAACCGAGGGCAGCGTAATTTGCTACATATTCCTGAAGCGCTATCTCTCTTCCCTTTGATAGACTTACCCCTCGTGTGGCTTGGCTCTCCAAATCTGCCACGGCAATTGTAACGTCACCGCCTAGGTTCTGGAACCATTTTACTTGTTCAATAACCATTGAATGACCTAGATGCATCCTGCCACTAGGCATTAGTCCAGTTAGAACTCCAAAATTATCACCGGTCTTTTGGGCTTGCAAAACTAGTTCTAAATCACGATGAGCAAATACAATGCCACGCCGATGTAAGTGAGACGGATTGGGCAGTGTAAGATTACCAAGATTTGACAAACCAAATTGTTCAATAATTCTCGAATAGTCAGTGGATTGGGTACTACTCCAAGGATCGATGCTCAAATCTCCATCAACCACAGGACACCCCTCAAGGATGACTCAATAGCCTTATTTCATCAAGGCTTCGATAAATTAGTGGCATTAATTGTGTTATTGTTCAGATTTTTGCTTTGCCAGCGGGCCCAATCCCTCGCGCTTGAGGATCACTAGCATAGATAGGATGGCTACTGCTCCAACTCCTAGTGCTGCATATGGTAACCAATCTGCACTATCAACGGCTCTTGGTTCGACCAACCATGTGAATACTAAATTATCCTGGTCGACAAATCGTTTAGACCACTTGAACAAATCCGTTGTTTCATGAGCCGCAATGGTAATTGCTGAGGTGTGATTATTCCAAAATTGGCTAATTCCCATTATATCATAATATTCGCTTTCGACTGTTATATTTACTGAACGTCCGTCTATCACGCTTAGGTGGAGGTATTGATTACCTGCTTTACTATAACCTTCTTGGGTGTGTCTTTTGTTTGTAATATCTTCTAATGATTCGCCATGAGATTCGACGCTAATCAATTCTGCTTGACCAAGATCAATCATCCAAGTTACTGGGACATTCCATCTTTCCGGGAATAATTCTGTGCATTGCTCTTTGATTAGTGATTCAAAACTTATGACATAATTACCATCCTCAGGTGATATTGAATGGTCGAATTCGTAGCATCTGCTTTTTGTCCAATAGGACCATGCCTGACCCCAAGTTGTTAGCCAAGCATCGGCTTCGTTGGCAATGTAATCCTCAATATCAGAATCATGCCTAATTGTCGCCTCGTTGACTCGCCCAATCCAATACATATTGACTAGTCCACCCTCTTCAACAGCTGCTTTTACATCGTCAACTGAACCAATTATTTGCTCTAAACTTCCACCTCTACGGCCCAAGTTAAACCAATCCCATAGATCGGTCGGTTGGTCTGTTGAATTGTGCCAAGCAGTGTAATCTAGACCATTTACATCACCATGGATAACAAAACCTTGCTGAGAAATGATTTGATGTTGGGACATTGTAAGACCATTTGGAGAATAGGTCGATATGGGGTTTTCTCCCCATGCATTTGCTACGGTTCTTTGTTGAATGTAATTTCGACACTCTGCAGCGACAGCACCCGGATCGGCTTGCCATGACAGACCAGGAATTCCGTAACAACCGAATTCGTCGCCATTATTCAGCCTCTCCTGAACAAGATTGGTATTCAACCACCCGTCCTCATCCCAATTTTCTTCGGCTAACGAGGCGGGAGTAAAGACTAAGCATAGTATCATGGTTAATACACAAGTTGTAGTTACTTTGCTGTTCAAGCCATCACAGTCCTAGCATAAGTCGCTCCATTGAGTTGTTTTTGATACTTCGTATTGGTAATCTGAAAAACAATCCACAAACGTCAGATTATCGTCCTCATATGAAGTAACTATCAAAGAGTCGTTATCACTGCAACAAATATGGACAAGCAGTCAGGCCAATTAGAGGACGCTTGGCGAATCCTTGAGCATCACTGGAAAATACAACCTCGCAGGGGAGGTATATCGTATACACCGGGTTATTCTATTCTTAGGTTCATTTTCTCACCAATAATTAGAGGTATTGCACGCATAAAAGCAACAGGTTCTGAACACATACCCGGCCGAGGTGCAACGATCCTAGCTGCTAATCACTTGTCCCATGTTGACCCGATTTTAGTGATTGCATCATCGCGCAGAAAAGTTCACTACCTAGCAAAAGATGCTCATTTTAAGAATTTCTTTCTGCGCCTTTTCATGAACTCTACTGGCCAAATTGAAACCCATCGAGAGGAAGGTGGTGACGACGCGCTTGCCTCAGCAGCTGATGTTCTCGCCGCCAATTCAGCACTAGGGATTTTTCCTGAAGGAACTAGATCGAAAAGGACGGAAAAACCATTTCTGCTGCCCGGCAAAACCGGAATTGCTCGATTGGCAGCATCGTTTCCCCGTGCACCAGTAATACCGATTGCGCTGGTCGGCACCAGGACCATGATGGCGCCACAAAAGGATAAGTTTCCCAAAGTTTGGTTACCAGTTCAGGTAAATTATGGTAAAAAAATAACCTGGATAGATTGGTTAGGTAGCGCAGAAGGTGGCGGTATGACTGCTAGAGATGTTGAAGAATTATCAACCCTAGATGATCATGAAATCAAATCTGCTATAGCAAAGTTATATCGGAAATTCACCGATCAATTAATGCAGAGTATCAGTTCACTAGGCGCCCCATAAGCGGTTGAAGAGAAAATTATCAAAGACTGGCTTTATTTCGTAGGGTTGGTGGTAGTATGAATGAATATCTTGACCTCATACGCAGAATTCTAAATGAAGGCGAAGAGAAAGGTGACAGAACCGGTACTGGAACTCTATCTGTATTTGGCCACCAAATGAGATTTGATCTTGCCAATGGTTTTCCTATGGTAACCACAAAAAAACTACACCTAAAATCAATTGTATATGAGTTATTGTGGTTTCTAAAAGGTGACACGAACGTAAAGTATCTGCAGGAAAACGGCGTTAGAATTTGGAATGAATGGGCCGATGCGGACGGAGATTTGGGGCCAGTATATGGCAAACAATGGCGTAAATGGGAGGCCAAAGATGGGCGAATAATTGACCAGGTTGAGAATGCTATAGAGATGATTAAGACCAATCCAAATAGTCGACGAATAATAGTATCTGCCTGGAATGTCGGCGAGTTAGAAGAAATGGCCCTGATGCCATGTCATGCCTTTTTCCAGTTTCATGTCGCCAACGGAAAATTAAATTGTCAACTCTACCAACGTAGCGCAGATGTATTTCTCGGAGTTCCGTTTAACATTGCATCTTATGCGTTGTTAACGCACATGATGGCACAAGTATGCAAATTGGAACCTGGAGTATTTGTTCATACAATCGGCGACGCACACCTATACAATAATCATCTAGAGCAAGCAAAACTGCAAATTTCGCGGGAACCACTGGAACTGCCCGAACTAAGGTTAAACCCTGAAATCACCAACATCGATGAATTCGATTTTAGCGATATCGAGGTAATCAATTACCAACATCACCCACATATTGCTGCACCAATTTCGGTTTGAGTGATTCCATGCTGACAATGATTTTTGCTTGCGACAAATCTAACGCAATCGGCAAAGATGGTGACTTACCATGGCGTCAGTCAACAGATCTTCAACACTTCAAGCGGATTACATTGGGGGGAACAATAGTAATGGGTAGAAAAACCTGGGATTCCCTGCCGGGAAAACTACCAGATAGAAGACACTTAGTAATGACCAAGAGCCCGCGTAATGATATCGAAACAACCTCGTTTGAGGGAGTCATGGAATTGGCAAAAGATGAAGAGATTTTCATCATTGGTGGTGGTGAAATCTACCGATTATTTTTACCCCATGTTGATAAAATTCATCGAACAGTGATACATTGTGAAGTAGACAATGCTGACACTTATGCACCAGAGTTGAGCGAACAAGAATTTTCTTTGACATCGTCTAATTTCACCCCAAAGACAGAGCGAGATGATTTTGACATGACCTTTGAGATGTATGAAAAAATCAGATGATTACTCTGAGTTTTGGTATTCCGTAACTCTGACGCCTAACCTGCCTGTTAACGCTTCACGCTGCATAATACGGTGGTATTTTTTTTCAAATGCGGATTTCAAATCAATTTTCATTGCAATAGAATGTCCCATTAGTAGAATCAGAATATCTGCCATCTCTTCGGCACATTCCTCCAACGGCTTCCCTTTGGTTATTGCTGCCGATAGTTCTCCCAATTCTTCAACGGTAAGTGCTATCCTGTAACCCATATCGTGGCCGTTTTTACCTGCGAAATCATGTTTGTGATGAAATTCTGCAACCTTCTTCATCATTACATCCCATTCGCCGTCTGGCTCATGAGCAACCCAGTCAAGCACTGACATACCGTCCATGAGTTGAAATAAACGAGACGCAGAATATATCTTTCCACACTAGTCTAGAAGTGACAAGATTGAATGTATTACCGGGTCTAAGCGCTCATTTGCTTGTGATGAAACCATCTCATGTGATAATTCAGCACTCGGATCACCCGGCTCCCTGCCCGCTGCCCAATTCGAAGAAATACAAATTGCAGAGTATGGGATATTCAATTCATTAGCAAGTTTTACTTCTCTGGCCATTGTCATACCAACCATCTCACCACCGAGTCTTTCAATCGCATCGACCTCAGCACGAGTTTCGAAATGAGGCCCATGTGCTAGCCAATATGTGTAATACATTTTTTCAGATGGAGAGAAGTTTTGTGATTCCCTTAGACTAACTTCTAATTTTGAGTTTAGCTCCACAGAGAATGGTTCTGTTACTGATGTGAACACAGCAAATGTGTCATTGTAACTAGTTGAGACACCAGTAAAATCAATGTATTGATCTGCTAAAGCAACTTTGCCAGGGGGGAAATCCTTCACTATCGTTCCGGTTGAGCAAACCGAGACAATGATTTCGCATCCAGATGCCTCAAGAGCCTTGATATTTGCTTTGTGATTAATCATGTGTGGTGGTTTGTTGGCATCACCTTGATTGTGATGGCGCTGAAGAAATATCAATTCCTTGGGTTGTCCTTCACAGTCTATGGTAATGCACCTGAGAGGGACTATTCCGAATTCGGTTTCGGCGTTGATATCATCAATTCTAACCACAGACATGTTATTACTCAGGAGGAAGTCTTGGTGTTGTCCTTTGATATCAATTGATATTAGGCCGGTTCCACCGATAACACCAATTCGGTCCATGTGCCGAATCACCTCAAGTAGTCTATTCTTGTAAGCGAGCAATCAAGTCGGCTTTCTTTCCGGAGACCGGTTTTCCAGCGGCTTTTAGCAGGTCTTTGAGTTCAGCAACTGTCATGCTTTGATAGTCAACATCTGCTGTGCCTGAATCATCTGATTCTTCCACCGGTTCTGCGTCAGCAACTTCTTCTGCTGGTGTTTCGTCCTCGGATGGCGATTCATCTGCAGTTTCAGATTTTTCAGAATCTGGCTCCATAGCCTCGGCAGCATCCAGAATTGATGGTGAATCTGCTGCTTCTTCCTCCATTGCCGCAGCGAGAGCTGCTGCTTTCTTAGCCTTTAGTTCAGCAGCGACACGTGCTTCTTCGGCATGAATCTCGTCCAATGTTGGACCCTTTTCAGTTACTACACCTGACTGTAGCAGCTGACTCTTGCGAATAGATACTGACTTTATTGGATATACAGGCTTGACAGCTTTTCTGATGTCTTCCTCTAGCTCACCACCAAGAATTGATTCCTGAAGCTTAGCGTAGGTGTTTTTGGCCGCGTAGCCTAGAAGTAGGTCCTTGGTCTTAGAACGCATAACTTGCTTTACGGAAGTCTGAACTCGCTTTTGGGTGATAATTAGTGGTTTCAATCTAACTAGATAGCCATCGTTGGTGACAACATCGACCACATCGTCGATTTTTCCGCGGTAGCGGCGAATCTGCCTCCTTGTGTGATCGGTTTGGTGGTGGTGACCAATGAAAGTTGTTAGTGCATCTTGACCAACACATTCGTCAACTCTGAATCGCAATATAACGTGCATTTTAGTGAAATCACCATTAAATTCCTGTAGAGTCATTTCATAGACTCTGCCGATTATGTGTTCGTCTGACTCACCGAGAGTTTCTCCAATGTTCTTGAAATCCCATGGATGGCGTGGTGCACGGATAGTATACCATCGCTTCATTTTCCACTTGTCACGTTGCTTACGTGCTGCTGCACGTGCCTTTGCACTCACTTTCTTTGCCATCGATATCAACTCGGTTAGTCTTGCGGGGGCTACCCCACTTGCAGGTTGCCGACTAACCTCCCCTATTTGAAAGAGACTATTGACAAGTTTGAGGAACTATTTGCGTATCAACAAACCTCATCAATGACAGACAAGTCCGAGCCACATGGCTATTCATCATGTCAATTGCCGAGTCTCTGCCAGTGGTTTGGACAACTTATCTGCAATTACTGATGCTATGTCATGGTTGTGTGGCGATGCTGAGCTTTTAATCGTCGACCGAACCACATCATATCATGGCTCTGAAATTAATTTGATAACCGCAAAAGTTGGAAAAAATCGAGACATAAAGGCATTCTTTTCCAAACTAAAGTCTGGTAACTACTCTGATATTCGTCAAAATATCACTGACAGAATTGATGATAGTAACACTTTACACCTGCGATTGTGCTTAGATTCACTGATTGCAAGTAATATCAAATTTGCAGACAATAAAGACAAGACGGTAAAGTGCAACATCAAAATCAAGGTATATCCGGGCCAAGACATTATCGAGAATCTCGACACCTTCATTGCCTCCTGTTAACCTTTTTTAGAATCATAAAAGTTGTGGAAATTCACAAGAGATTAAGTATCCCTAGTGACAGGAATTATCTGAGGAGAAATCATGCCACATGTAGTTACATCAGGATGTGTAGACCACAAATACCAAGAATGCGTAGCAGTTTGCCCTGTAGATGCATTTAGAGAAGCCGAAACATACCTAGTTATTGACCCGGATGAATGCATCGACTGCGGAGCATGTGTTCCAGAATGCCCTATAGATGCGATATTTGCCGATACTGATGTCCCAGACGACGAAGAAGAGTGGATTGATCGCAATGCTGACGAATCCATCGACGCCGAAATCGCTGAGGGTGAATCCCCAGTCCTAGCGGACTGAATAAACAAGGTGATTCTATGATTGACCTAGATTTTAACAAATTCCGTAGCGGTAGCGAACTCCTGAAGCGAGGTTTCGCCAGAATGCAACAAGGTGGCGTCATAATGGACGTCGTAAATCCCGAACAAGCGGCAGTTGCAGAAGATGCTGGAGCTGTTGCTGTAATGGCTTTAGAAAGAGTACCTGCAGACATCAGGAAACAGGGAGGAGTCGCACGCATGAGCCATCCTGACATGATTCAGGGGATTCTTGATTGCACATCAATTCCAGTCATGGCCAAATCAAGAATTGGCCACGAAGGTGAATCAAGAGTGCTAGAGTCAATGGGTGTTGACATGATTGATGAATCTGAAGTATTGACCCCGGCTGACCCATACTTCCACATCAACAAGAAAGATTTTGAAATCCCATTCGTTTGTGGTGCCACTGAACTCTCAGAAGCTGTTAGAAGAATCTACGAAGGCGCCGCAATGATAAGAACCAAGGGTGAAGCTGGGACAGGGAATGTCGTCGCAGCAGTTACCCACGCTAGAATTATAGATCAAGAAATCAAACAACTACAAAATCTTGATGCAGAAAAGTTGTCAGCAGCAGCTGACTCGATTATTTCCCGATACAGTGTGCTTGCAGACCAATCATCCTTACCAGGAACATACGATATGACACCGTTCGGGCCAATAGATGATCACATGCACAACGAGGTAGTTCAAATTTTGTCAGAGATAAAAGATATCCAAAGACTACCAGTAGTGACTTTCTCCGCTGGTGGCATCGCCACGCCCGCCGACGCATCGCTGATGATGAGGATGGGCATGGATGGAGTTTTTGTTGGCTCTGGTATATTCAAGTCTGATGACCCAAAAACTATGGCTGATGCAATTGTGCTTGCAACCGCTCACTATGATGACGGCGCAAAGGTTGCTGAAGCAATGGCCATGACCATGGGTGACCCCATGAGGGGTGACGAATTGGAAACTCTCGAGGTCAGACTCGACCAGCGTGGATGGTAAATTTTACTCCAGCGGAGTTCCAACACCTTCTTCGCCCAGTGTCCATTTGAGTGTTTTTACCACTCCCTGCAATGCCTTGTGGTTTCTTGCAGCCTCTTTCATTCCATCAAGGTCACCTTTCTTGCGACATTGCTCGTACCAGTTTTTCCATTGCACCAATCTATCCTCAGCACCCTCAAGCATAGCCTCAATCTCAGCCCAAGTGCGATTGTAAGAGCGATATGGTTGATCTGACTCTTCGGACATGGTAACGAGTTTCCGTGAAGTCGGTCCTATTTATCCTGTGTGACTTTTTGATGCTTTGAATATCTTTCATTGACCAAGCATAGATTGCTTGAAATCTCGACCCCATCACCAATTACGCAATTAGTTAAGCTAGTATTAGCATTGATGGTAACATTTTCACCGATAACTGACCCAATGATGATACAGTTGTCACCAATTTTAGAATTTTGCATGACCAAACTATCTTCGATTTGACATCCATTGCCTATGGTAGATTCTTGGCAGATAACTGAACGGATTACTGGGGATTCAGCAGATGCACTTGCGATAAGGTATCCATTGTCAGCAGTGAACTCGCCAATGGGAAGCGAGAATGGCAGTGATTGTGTATTCTTTACTAGATAATTTTGCGCACTTATTAGTTCGGAAGGTGTGCCGATATCAAACCATGCTCCATCTAGTTTCACGCCATATATTGGTAATCCCAGCTGTAGTATCTTTGGAAATAATTGACGGCTGAAATCATATTTTTGACCGGCTGGGATTAACTCCATTACCTCTGGCTCAATTATGTACAACCCTGCATTGATAACGCTACTAAATGCTTCTTCTTCAGTTGGCTTTTCCAAAAACTTCACTACGAACCCTTGCTCTAAATTACCATCCAATGACCCATTGTGAGTAGATGCCAGACCAACAATTCCGAACTGCGTTGGGTCTTCTACCTCCCACAATGCCATTGTAACTTTAGCGCCAGAATGTCGATGGGCTTTCACCATCAAACTAAGGTCACAAGATAGTACTGCATCTCCTGAGGCAACAAAAAATGTCTCTGTTAATTTATTGTCTAGTAATTTGACACTCCCAGCCGTCCCCATAGGCGAATTTTCTCGGTTTACAGAGCATTTAATCATTAATTCTTTATTCCATGTATTGACTAATTCACTCAAACTCTCGCCTTGATAACCAGTAGTGACGATTATTTCACTGACATCAGCACTGACAAGAGCATCTCTGACATAATCAATTACAGGTTTGCCTAATATGTTTACGAGGGGTTTTGGTCGGTTTTCTGTCAGTGGGAGTAGCCGAGTTCCTTGGCCTCCAGCCATTATGATGCCAAGCATAGATTGACCCCTAGCGTCGCCTAGTCGAATTAACATCAATACGTCGCATATTCTTCTTCTTCTCGGATTTTCTAGATTTCCCTTTTGAGGCAAAATCTTCTTGGCTCAAACCGCCAAAGGTAATACTGCCTTTGGACAACAAACTTTGCGTAAGATTATCCGCTACAGATTCGGATTGGGCGCCTGTTTGCATCTCTTTGGCAACGGCTGCATTGTGATCAGTAAGCCAAGACTTTCTTTCTTCTCTGACAGACTTTAATTCATCTCGAGCCTTATTGACATCAACCATTAATTCCTCAATTTTTGCATGCACATCATTGGCTTTTTCCTTTAATTCAACAAACTCTGTGTGAAATCTATCACCTTCGGATTTTAAGAAGTCACGATGCGCAAAAGCCTCATCGACTTCTGGGGTTTTCTCGTTGAGCCTTTCAACCGCTTGAATCATTTCGTTGTGAGCGGCATCGGCTTCAGATTTTAATGTCTTAATTGCTGCATCAATATCACTCATATCTACTTCAACCATCTTGAATTTAGTTACCTCAGGTTCTAGTTCCTCGATTCGCTTTGAGAATTCTTTAATTTTCTTGACCATCTCTTTTTCCTTATTTATCCCGACAGATGTCGTCTCAAACTTTTTCTCGAGAGTGTCCACCTGCTGTTTTAAGTCAGCATATTCTGCTGTCGCAGAGCGTTTTGTGTTGTGATCTTTGCGTTTTCCCTTAATTTGAGAAATTAAATCACGCATTTGGCTTTGAATTGTGTTCCTTTTTTCTTTGAAGGATTTTATTTCTGCACGCATGGCTCTGACTTCTGCGATAAGCAACTCAATTTTGCCACGATGTTCTTTGTATTGACTTTGGACTGAGTTTCTCTTCTCAGCTGAAACTTTTGCCTGGGCATTGAAATTATTTCTAGTCTCACGCATTTTCCGTACTTTCGTTTCCATTGCATGAAGTCTCTCACGTAGGTCTGCATCAGGTCGTTCTTCACCATCATTCAGTCTACCGCGCATGAGTTAGCCTATGAGTTCTCCATTTCAAAATTATGCCTCGTAAAATCATTCTCAAACTATGACATAAGTAAGCAAAGTTGATGAAAATAAAGTCCCAACAACACCAATTAAATTAAACACAACCGACGATGCTGACCTGATTTTTTCTTTGAAAACGGAGCGAATTCTGACATTCATTTGCGACCCTATCAGTAATTCGCCACTAACTTCCTCTAACCTCACACTAACTGTTGCCTCTCCAAACCTTTCCGGCAGTAAAGTTTGCCATGCTACAGTGCCGTCACGCAACAGTGCGGACATTATTGCTAGAACATCTTGATTACCTGCTTGAGCTAAGGGGACGCCAGTATCTGGCCACACTTTCTCCTCACCTGGTGCTAGTGAGTAGGTAAGAGCTAAATCATGAGGGCGAAAATCAGGAGATTGGACTCTGAGAACCACTGTTTTTGCTACCTGCGACATATTGTGCATGTAGGTAAACAAATTCGCCTTTCCATGGACTACATTCTCCATATCAACTTCAAAGATAATGTCATCTTTTACCAGTTGCCTTCCTGCAGACAAATCCTCCTCAATTCGACCAATCATACGGAAAAATGCGGGGCATTTATTTTCTAAATGGTCGATAATCACCAACCACTCTTCAATGGTGAATATCTCATGATTTCTAACATATTCAACTCCCGCTTTGGTAAATATCTCACCAAATTCTGCCTCAACTGAAGACAGGTCGAGACCTTGTGAGTGCTTATACAATGTCATCATCATTTTCTCACGAGCAAATCTTGGATCTACTCCGCGTTTAACATTAGCTTCAACCTCAACAACAAAGGCCTCATATTCTGATTTTAACAGAGGATCTAACTGAGCCTTAACCAAATCTGAAAACACCATATCTAGGGTCGAGGGGTGGATTGGAGAATTGTAAGCATTGAGTAGGCCTGTGCGTTCTGCCATGTTAAAACTTGATGACCTCGTTGCTATGTGTTGACCCATTGACAATACAGTCAACGAAAACGATAGTGCAAGGAAGTATTTGCCCATGTCAGTTTGTATACCATAAAAAGCAATTGCAGACAGCGAAAAAATCGCTAACAATGCGCACATCAGTGAAAAGAAATGCTTTGTAACTGAACGCTTTATTGAGTCCTCGAGCGGTTCGTAACCATGTAGTGATTTGATGGATAAATGCTTGGATTGTGCAGACTTGACTTGCGTCTCGAATGATTTTATTGTTAAGTTAACTCGATGACGATGAAGTGCGAGTGATAATATGTATCCCAGAAGAATAACGAACACTAACACAACTAAGATGCTGGAAAAACTTTGTCCGACTGTTGGTTCAATGAAGTCAACCCACCAACTAGGAGAAGAATTAGAATAAGCCCAAGCACCAAAATATGCCAATACTGCAAAACCGGGTAGGAACAATAAGAGTCTTATTCCAAAGGATATCAATTGCTTATCGAAAGCATACAAAAATGACTCATTGTTCCACTTGCCTATCTGCTTAATTGAGTTCGAGCTTAGGTTTTTGACTTTGTCCGCAAATGGTGATGAATCATCTTGTTTAGTTTCAGTCTTTAGGCCATCACCCGACGAATCCACAGTGTTCTCATCTTCGGCAGGTTCTTCATCGCCCATATCAACACCATCTTGTGCAGTTTAAATCAGGATAAAACCTCATGTGAGTATTCGTTTGGCAATGTCCTCATCAAGTTGTATTAAGACATCACCAACCTGATAAGTTTGAGGACCTAGTGACTTGATTTTGGTTCCGACACAAAGACCCATGTCATTGAGTTGTGACATGTCGTTCGGTCCAGCAACAATCATTTTAATTTCGGCAGATTCTCCATTGGCTAGTTGGATAATGTCTCGCATCCCCTTTGCGGCTGAATTAACCCTCAATTCAATATCCTCTGACATGGTTGGTATTGGCGTGCCACTTGGATCGATTTTAGGGTCGTTCAAGTAAATGGTGAGTGCGACCTCCAAATCATCGTCTATTGCGTGTTCTAAACGACATGCTGTTGCGTGTTGGTTACCACTGAATGGTAAATGATTCAACAACACTTCAGCGAGCCTGTGGCGGCGCTTCATCTTCTTACCATATACTAAGCCTTGCTCAGTCAACACAGAGCCTTTGTAAGGAACATAATCGATATATCCTTTGCCTGCTAACCTTTGAAGCATTTCAGTGGTTGAGGCGGGAGTTACCCTTAGTGCTTGGGCAAGGTCTCCAGTTCTGACGCGCCCTACTGGATCTTTTTCGTAAAATTGATACATCATCTCTAGATACTCATCTTCGAACTCTTGAAAATGGCCTGCTGACATGTTAGCACCCTATACTTGATTATTATTCAATGTTAACCATCATTTGCTTTGAAAACAGACTTACATGAAGGGCATCTTACGGAGCCATCATAAGACTCTGGTATTCGCAAACTCTGCGAGCAATCAGGGCAAGAAATTTCTATCTTCCCGTCTCCAATATCCTCAACTTCTTGTTCATCATCTTCATCCATTGCTTCTTGTTCCAGCCCGACATCAAAACTCTGTGAGCAGTCTGGGCATCTAACTGAGCCTTGATAATTCTCTGGGACACGTAATTGCCGTGCACAAACTGGGCAAGCAATTTCAATTTTAATGTCAGATAACTGTAATTGCTGTGATTTTGCTGACTTTTTTGGCTCTCGCTTTTTCTTGGGTTTGTCTTCGCTGTTGCGGATTCTTATTATCAGTATGACCAAAGATGCGATGGCAAAGCCGGCAAAGATACCCGACCATGGGATAGTGAACTCGTTTGATTGTTTGGTAACAGAAATTGATGAAACAAAGGTTCTGTCTATTACTTGTGACTCTGTAGCATAGTCCCACTTGCAATTCAACTTTACTTCATCTCCAGCCGGCCAGATAAAGTCAAATGAAATTGTTTCACTACCACCTGGCGTGATTTGTTTAGTGATTGATTCATCGAGCTTGTAGCCATCCTTATCATACAAGATTACTTTGCCACTTGCTCCAGTCACAGTACCCTGGTTTTCCAATACTACTGAAACACTAGCAGATCCGCCTGCTACCGGCCTGTTGGGTGTTGAAAGTGAGTTGAAAGTGAAACTATAAACTGGTCTTTCTTGAGGTATTGATTTACTAAAAGATGAGAATGAGGATGCTGCAGTCCAATTAATTTCATCAACTCTGATAATTACATACTCAGCATCTACATGACCAAAATTTGTTACTCCGCCTGTTGAACCGGAACTGATTTCCATATCTACATCATAAGAAAAATAGTCATCACTATTACTCCCATAGCCTAATTTCACATTGATATCACGATTGACGCCAGTTGACAAATTAACCATCCATGAGGCGCTGACACCTTCCTCGATTGTCCAGGTCACATCGAAGATTGTTATGTCATAATATTGCCGTGCCGCCACAGGTAGTGAGACTTGCCCGGAAATGTCCCCTGAAATTTCTCCATCAACAGTGTATAGGGACCAATTAAATGTCTCAGTATCCGAAGTTGTCAGCGGTACTGTTACTGTAATTTCACCAGCTTCATCAGGACTCAGTTGTACTGGACTTCCAATGTATTCTCCCGTCAGAGACGTCATCCTCAGACTTACACTACCTGACTTTGTGCCTGTGTTACGGACCAACAGGGAAAAAGTGGAGTCATCACCAACATGCCATGGGCCATCTGTACTAGCAGGCGATGAACCCCCTGCATATTCGAATAATGCGGATTCAACGGAGAATACTTCCGTTACTGAGCTGATTGAGGAGGGATCAAACCTTTGCCCACTAACTGAGCAGACCAGATTACCAGGCCTTACCGTGAGAGTAAATTGATCAGAGTAACTCATTAGTGAATCAATATCAACCGTAGCGCTGAAAACCACCATCTCATCGAATTCACACAATACATTACCACTAAAGCCGATGCTACCGTTGTTTGAAACATTTAGATTAATATCCAATGATGCTCCAGATTCTAGACCTTGGTTGTCGTATGAAATTACCGTGTGCAAAACTGGCAGCGGAGGTGGTCCAACGGTTAATGTTAGGTTGCGATGGTTATCATCTTCGTAATTGTCAACCGTACCGTTGAGGCTAATCGACGCGTTCAAGATGCCTTCATATGCTTGGATTGTTGAATTAAAATAAACAATTGAGGTATTCATGCCACCAATTGTTATTGTCTCGGAGTCCAAAGTTTCTGAAACAATGCCATTATCTAGAGTTAGATTCACTTTGCCAGTCCATGCGTAATCGCCGTGATTGATTATTGGTATCTGTAATTGAACGAAATCACCATCGCTAATCGAGTTATTGCCGGTTAGTGATGTGTCTGATTTGATAGACTCTACGATAATTGATGATTCACTGGCGATTGAAACATTCAGCGGGTTTAGTCTTTGGATTGTGCGCTGAAAACTGATTAAATTATTTCCTGATTCAATACCTATGTCACCATCCATGCTAACACTGATTATAGTATAGCCATAACTTAATTCAGATAAATTCGT
>CEUF01028612.1_pt1 | contig 18099 bp, 24 predicted proteins | sample 531461 | NCBI WGS metagenome assembly CEUF01 (sample SAMEA2623350, study PRJEB7988) | marine metagenome | biome: marine biome (ENVO:00000447); feature: surface water layer (ENVO:00002042); material: "saline water (ENVO:00002010), including plankton (ENVO:xxxxxxxx)" | depth 5 m | reverse complement strand
TATAACACCTGTGTGCTGTACTTCTCCACCCCTGATTTTACTGTTGACCGCACGGATTTTGCCTGCGTTAATACCGATTCCTGCCCTTTGAGCAACATAGTACCCAATAGCCATATCACTTGCAAAGATACTATCGAGGGTGTCATCAACATCAACAAGAACACAGGAAGCAAACTGTCGAAGTGGAGTTCGCACCCCTCCCATGATAGGTGTGGGAATGTTGATTTTGTGCGTGCTGATCGCGTCGTAGTATCTTTGGACATAATCGAGTCTCTTCTCTTCTGGATATTTCTGGAATAATGTAGCAGAGATCAACATGTACATGAACTGAGGTGTCTCAAATATAGCACCTGTACTTCTATCCTGTACTAGATATTTATCTACCACCTGTCTCATGCCTGCATAGGTAAACAGGTAATCTCTATTGTGATCTATATATGAGTCGAGGGATGCCCACTCGTCCTCACTGTATGCTCCTGCAAGGGCACTGTCATATATTCCCTGTGCAATTCCCTTATCAAGATGTGATTTAATAGTAGGATGATTGTCGGGATGCCCCTTGTAGACTTCTTTTCTGACATCAAATAATAATAATCTAGCAGCAACGAACTGATAGTTTGGAGCGTCTAATGAAATTAAATCATTAGCAGACTTAATTAGAATGTCTTGTATATCTTGTGTTCTAATACCATCAAAGAATTGTATATTAGAATTGATCTCAACTTGTGATTCTGATACTCCTGCGAGTCCTTCACATGCATACTCAACCATCTTGTGTACCTTGTCTAGGTTGAGAGGAGTGGCAGTGCCATCCCTTTTAATTACGTTCATACTTTTTTCCAGTCTGCTAGTTTAAGTGTTGCCTCTAATCCAGAGAAAGTGTTGTGTTTAATAATAGCATAAGGATCATAACCTTGCAACACCATTTCATTGATGTCCTTTTCTTTTATATCCTTATGCCAGATGACTACTTTGTCACCTCTTTTAATTGCTGCTGCAATTCTATCAACGATTTGTTTGCTTCTTGGTTCGTTGTCGAAGACCCATACTGTATCTCGAACATTAATGGACCGATGATCAACATCGCTGCCACACATAGCAAGAGAGTTGGGAATGAAAACGGAGTCGAAGGGTCCTTCTGTGACATAAACAGTCTCATCTAAGTTTACTTTATCTTGACCAAACACCTTGGGTTGGTCCTCAAACATTATGGTTATGTATCGTAGATGGGGGTTTGCCTCCAAAGATCTACCCTGGATTCCAAACATAGTACCATCATGACGTAAGAGAGGGATAATAATTCTAGGTCTGTCATACTTTAAGTCAGTAAACGTTCTTGGTTTCTGTGTGTTCACCCACTCTTTAAACTTACTGACATAGTAGAAACGTGACAGGTCAGGTATCTTTCTACTTAGTAAATATTCTTTCGCTGGATGCCCATTATTTAGTAAATCTACACTCGTCAAGTCTAACGTTTTCCTAGCAAAATAGGGAGTTGAGTCAGGGACTTCTAACTTCTTAGTTGTAGTTCCCTTACCTGTTCTCCCTGTTCTATACTTTTCCATTTGGTACTCAGCATAGATCTCTGGTGCTATGTCTTTTAGAAAGTTAGGTGCTGTTCTACCTATGCCACAGTTGTGACATTTGTACACCATCCTCTGTTTAATCGCAAAGAAATACCCCCGCGCTTTATTGCGATGCTTTTGACTGTCACCACAATAAGGACATCGGAAGTTGTATAGTCCGTCCCTTACCTTTTTAAATTTCTCTAAGCGATAAGATACTTTGTCGATGTAATGCTCATCAACTGCGCTCATATAGAGGTTGTACTTGCTCAATTAGTGTAGCACTATTTGATTGAGTCTGCAACCCCTTCAATAATTTCTGCCCTGGTGCTGATACGAGGAATGATATGACGCTGAGTGCTCCGAAGATACTCCACATCTTTTTCTCCATCAACCTCAGTCTATCATCTACCTTTCTTATATCTCTCTCACATCCCTGCTTAATTGCTTTGGTCTCTCTATTAACATCAGCAGATAGTCTATCTATCTTCTCAAATAATACTTCGTCTATCTTGTCTTGCTTATCTAACTTCTCATTATGCACAGCAAGAAGTTGACCCATCTTTACAGAGTTCTCCTGTAAGGTGTCAACTACTCGTTCGAGTCTTTCTATAATAGCACTGTTTATATCTGACATTATTTCAGAGACGCTTGTCTTTTGTCCCAGTAGAATTTGATCACTTGATTAGGATATAACCTCTTGACTGAGAAATACTTTGCTTTCTCTGGACGAAATATCTTTCTTAGTTCTAGTCTGATTGCTTGTTCAGACTTTCCATATAATATAAAGTCCATCGCTTCGTCCTTATAGGAAACACGGAAGGGCAATGCCATGGCAGTCTTTTGTTCTAGGTCTACACTTGCGTTAGAGACCTCTTCCTTAACGTACTTTCTACGCTTAGGTTTCTTCTTAGTGAGTTTACTAACTCCCATCATAGAATCAAACCCTGCAACAGGTCCATTAGCAGCAGATGATCCTGAGAATCCACCTGTGCCAGCACTCATTGTTGGGGCATCTTCATTAATCATAGTGAGTCTAACTCTTTCTTAACATCATCATCAATAGGAACGCTGTCAATGCTACCACCTTCTTTATAACGATTGAGGTACATAACAAATGTTTTAAGAACAGACCAGTACTCACGTTCTAACTTATACATGAGTAGTGGTAACGTTCCTTCTCCAAACACATTGAACAACACTATCAAATGGTTGAGTATCAAGTTAGTACGAAGCACACCTGTCTTGATATACCTTTTAAGTAATCGTTTCAGATATTTAAACTTCTTCATGTCTTCCATGAAGTCGTCTATTGTAACTGAGTGTGGGTTTTCGTAATACTTGATTGCAAACATTAAATGATTCTTCTCATTTAATTCATCAAATCTCATAACATAAAACTTTTAGATTAAGAACCGAAGGTCAGTGTAGCAGCACCGTCAGTGTACTTTGTCTCTGCACCTTTGCTTGTATTTAACACACAACGATACTTGTATCCGTTAAGTGTTGTTCCTGCTAGTCCACTGTATGCAAGAGTTGCAGTATCGAAGTTAGCATAGGTAATACCAGTGTCAAGTGAAGCACTTATATCTACCCAACGAGTAGTAGCAGTTGCTGTCTGTCTCTGCCATTTGTATACCTTAGTACCAGACTGATCAACTGAGAATGCAGCAACAAATGTTCCAGCACCACTAGATGAAGTAGAGTTAGCGGGTTGTGTACCAACTGTGATAGTTTCAAGTACGTCTGCTACTACTGTCTCGTCTGCTGTGTCACCTGATGTTCCTGCTGCCACTCTAAGTGATGCAAGTTTCTCTGCCTTATGACGCTCAGTACCATTATGTGTCTGGTATGTTCTATACAACCACCATCCAGGTCCGTCAATTCCTCTTGTTTTGTTAGATGCAATACCGTCTTCTGTTGTATCTACAAATACTAACTGGTAATTAGAGATACTATCTCCACCCTTGATCACATACTCTGCAACCGCCTTTGGTGGTGTTCTCTTGATTACGTTTGCAGCAGTAACTGTTGCAGTTGACCCTGCGTAATTCTTATGAAGTTCAATAGCAGTTGTGCTAGTGACTTGCTTTACAATATATGCAACGCTACTAATTTCTAGTACGTCACCTGGGACTACGCTATCAGCAGCATTCTTAGTAACAGTGGCGTCTCCATTGGTGACTCCTATGTTTTGTGTGAATGCAGCAGCGTCAATCTTACCATAGATCGCCATTCTTTACTCCAAATACAATGTGTTTCCTATATTTTATTTATAAAAAAAGGGAGGTTGCCCTCCCTCATTATCTTATTCGCGGTTCTTGATCGCTTCTGCCACCGTTGCCAGTAACTTATCGTCAGCATCCGTCTTAGTTAGTTTTACTGCCTTTCCTAGTATAACTAGGCAGATGTCGATGAGTTTCTCACCGAGTTCAGCATCATCTGGTATTTTATCTACTGCGTCAGAGATAATCTTTGAGGCAATAGGTAGTAGAAATCCGAACATAATTAATTATTGTAGATCTACTCTATATATACTACTTGTCTGCGGTAAACTTTCGGTTCTTCATGTAACCCCACTTACCTTTATGCAGTGCTCGTATCCCTCTCTTGTCTTTGACGACCTCTGTCTTTTTCTTCTTGCCATCAGAGTCAACAAAATCCTTGTAACGCTTCTTACCGTGCTTCATAATAGCACCTTTTATACGAGCGTCCTTGTTTTGCTTTTCGTCTCTTTCTCTTGCCTTGGTATCAGTGTACCAACTTAGGGCACGTTCATTTAACATTCATCCCTGCTTTCTTTCTATCATGGTCAGCAGTCATTTGCATCATCTTTTGCTTCATTCTGTCCTTGATAGCATTCTTCTTAGCAGAAGTATCAACAGAAGCATACTCTTTGACAGTCTCTTCTTCAACTTCGTGTCCTTCTTCGGGTGTGTTGTCAACTGCACCCTCTCCCTTTGGAGCAGTGCGTTTCTTACGAAGTTCTTCGAGTGTAGACTCTTTCATCTTAATGATTTTAGATCTGACTTTACGTCTGTTCAATAGATACTTATCAGACTTATCATGGTCACCGTCATTGTCGATGTCCTTGTCTTCTTTACCTACTGGATCTAATTTCTTCTCGTCTAAATTCTTTTCCTGCATAAGGTCCTCCTTTTTGGGATTAATAGTCACACCGTTCTTCTTTACAGTGGTAGTGACTCGCTTGTCTTGGTCTGGTTTCATGATTCTAATCCTAGTTCATTGCGCCAAGAGTACTTTTCAACGTTAAGTGTCTTAGGATAGTCCTTGTCACCAGGTTTTGCTGGTTTCTCACCACGCTTTCTCTTAGCATGGATATTATCCCAGAGTCCCTTCTTCTCGTCAAGGGATTTCTTTGGATCTGTAACATCATGTGGTATAACGTTACCATCAGCATCCTTTTCATGATGATCTTTTACACAATTAGGAACTACTTTACCACCTTTTTTCTTAGTTCCTTTTGCTGTGTATCCATCCCAACACTTGCCTGCACCGACGTTCTTGCGTGCCTGCTTCAAACTCTCGACCATTTCGTTGTGTAGTGCATCTATATCTATACCTTCTGTCACACCACCTGGTCTCTGTAAATTTAATCCTAGGTCTCTGGGTTCCTTAGCAGTCTTTTCTCCCTTCTTACCCATGATTTGATAGCGTCCGTCATTCTTCATACCTGTAATGACAAATGACTCTCCGCCCTGTGATATCACTCTACCAATGTTACGATCCTTGTCGAACTTGATCTTGTTCTTGTCGATTAGTTTCTTTTCAACTGGGAATCCTGCATAACCCTCGACAATCTCTTCGTGATTCATAATGATGTCAACGATTGCTCTGCCTGCGTCCTCTATACGCTTGGTCTTTGGATCTTCTCCTCCGTAAACGCAGTCTAGGATTTGTGTTTGCTCTTGCAAACTGTACCCTAGTAACACAGATCCTATCTTAATATCTAACATGGTTTGATAAAGTGGTATTACTATTTAGATTTGACAGACTTTCTGAACTCAGAAAACTTCTTGGTTGCTTGCCCAGGAGTCATCGCCTGTACTGCCTGTCTATATTTATCTGTTCCTATCTTCCAATCGTTACCTGACCCATCATCCGCACTGTAATTACTCTGATCATTCCTGTTGATGTTTGCACTTTCCTTTGTTACTCCTGCCTTGGATCTTTCTCTCTCTGCTACTGACTTGATAAGCATCTTCAATACTGCACGCTTACCATATGGATTACTCTTACGTCCTAGTGGCACACCCTTATCCTTGTTAGGATTCTTCATTGCTATCTCTGTAATATCTCCCAACCATGCCTTAAACTCATCACCATGCTCGTCCTTGAATATGACATGGTTAGTTCCTCTGTGTACTATGTGACCTCTAATACCTGTGTTGTCATGCTCTATAAGTGTACCAGTATCAAATATTTCACCTTGAATATAGTGTTCTCTCAAATCTTCTAGTGCTAACTTAGGAGAAAACTCCCATGTTTCCTTGACTGTCTTTTCTTTTGTACCTGTTGCTGTACTTAACTTCGCCTTTGCTTTCTTCGCTGCCTTCGCTGCCTTCTCTTTTGGTGTCATTCCTGCTGCAACGTCTGCCATCATCTGCTTACTATTCTTATACCCACCAGTGCCTGCATGGAATGAATCGTAGTCTCCCTTTGTAGCATGCTTACGCAAAGCACTTGCACTAAGTCTCTCCAAAGGATCCTCAGACTTAGGATCACGTTTACCAGCAGACTTAACATTAATACTCTTGAAGTCATAGTGCACTCCATTGTATTTCTTGGTAAGTTTATCAAACTCTTTGACTCTATCGTCACCAACTACCATGGTTACATGCTCATGACCTTCATCGTTAAGGTCTTTCATGATGTCAAATATATTTCTATGTGCTTCGCTGTTCTGAATCTTGTCTTTATGGTCTTTGAACATCGCACGCATGTGCTTTATCTTCTGTTCTGCTGACAGTGGGTTCTTCTTATTATCTTGCGTTCTACTAGGATAGATTCTGTAATTACCTGAGTCTCCACCATATGATTTTACTGCGTCCATCATCTTACCATGTCCTGCATGAGGAGGATTGAATCGTCCAAAGGTAAATGCGACGTGTTTATCCTGCACCTCTTGCTTTTTAGCAGAGGATGCGGGTTTCTTCTTAGGCGTTTCTGCCTCTATGATGAACTGACGAAATCTCATTTAGACCAATTCTTTGCCACAGTAAAGTTTGCACGAGAGAATTCAAGTCTGTCAACTAATTTGACTGCTGAACCATCTTTGATAGCAACAAATCCTTCTGGACTTGTAACTCGGTATCCATCCTCGTCTTCAAGGAACGTGCCGACACCTTCTATCTTCTTCAATTTATTTATAATCTTAACCTTTGCCTTCATCAACAGTTTGAATCCAGTAAGGGCAGAGAAAATGACACTCTTGTTACTATTTAGATAAGTTAGATTCTCTTTCTTTTGTTTTTCCCATTTTTCTTTTCCTTTCTCACTCTTTTTCTTTTCAATTTCTTTACCAAATTCTTTATCAACATAGTATATGTAACCCTTTGCCATCTTCTCTGCACTGTCGGGGATACTATTCTGTCTGACTAAGATGTTTATATACTTCTTGAACATAGCAGCATAACTAAATGGTTTTGTACCACCACCTATTGCATTTAAGAATGTCTTAGAGCGTAGTAGATTAGTCTTTGCCATTCTAATATCATTCTTTACACTTGATAGTTCTGTTGGTGTTAAGTTTGCAACTCCATTTACATTAGAAAATGCAGAAGAGAACACTGCTACAAGTTTGTTGTTCTGCATACCTGATACATCTACACCAAATCCTGCTGTCATAGTGCTGATAGTGGTGCCACTGTATCTTGTATGAAATACTATACCTATGTCAGACTGTCCAACCTTCTTTCCCATTTCTGTATTCTTCTCTACACAGTATGTGATAGTGTTAGGTTTAAACTTATAGCATACCTTACCACCCATGGTAACAACAGGAGGTGTCTCTGTGTAGAGAAGGTCACCCTGTATCACACCCTTGATATTCAACTGTGATAGATGATCAAATGCTTTCTTTAACTTGTCATTCAACTCACCATCATAAAAAGAATCAATGTCATCATGTGAGTAACATATCTTTGGGTTATTCTTATTGAATACAGATTTAGTTCCTACAAAGAACATATCAGACTCAGGATCTGTGCCACATATAACAGCAGGAGCACCATCCCATTTGACTGTAACCTTTGTGTTGTTCCCACCTTTACCAGTGGTCAACATATCTACAAGTGAGTTTAAGAAGTTGATGCCATTGAGTGCACCAGCATATCCATCATTAAATATATCATCTTCCAAATGTTCGAGGTGTGTATTCTTGCTCATGGTTGTACTCCAACTGTCTCTCTGTATGGTCTGCTCTTAGATGACTTGTTACGCAAGTAGAAGTTTGCGTTGTTTGGTATTTTATTATATAGATCATTCGACATAAAGAACTCAGGGTCACCTTTATTAAGTTTGAATTTATAGAAAGATACTTGTTTCATTACAACATCAACAATGATGTCACGATAGTTCCACAACTTCTCTCCCTTGGTCATTTTCTCCAATGCTGTCTGACAAGTTAGACTTACGACTCCTAACGGACCATCTGTAAAGTCTGGTTGTTCCCAGTAATCTATACCTTCATTATAATATACAGACATAACCTTTGTCCACTGTGGTTGGTACACTAATACATCTGGCACAGCGTTGTCTGGTATCATCCCTTCTATGTTCCAGTCTAACCCTGCCTGTTTAAGTTTCATCTGCACTTGTGGGAACCTCTTATATGCTTCTTTGAATGCATAGATTGGTCCTAGTTTGATACTATTCTCTGCTAATACTTTTAGTATCTCATAATTATCTTCACCTTTATATGCTCCTTTCAAATCACCCATCAATTCTATTATATCTTTTGGTTTGACTGTGTTAGTAACACCAGTTGCTTTCTTAACTGAAAACTTATACTCTCTACCATCCTTACCATACAATGCAAAATCCATCAATGGTTCGTTACCTTTCTTGGGTACATATATCATTGTGTTTGCTTTGGTCAAACCTTTGAATCCCATCTTCTCTAACTCTCTTTGACCTCGTTCTAGCACACATAGAGGTGCCATGATCTCAGAGAAGTCTGCTTCAATCTCATTGATGACACCCGCATACTTGGTGTTCATAAGGTTCTCGTATGTCTTCTTTAAATTCTGGTGGTCCTTATGTTCATAACAATATTTCACTAATGCTTTTAGATATGCTCTTATAACCAAGGGAACATCTTCTCTCTCCCCTAGTGCTGACATCACACCATTATAATACTTGTTAAATGACACTTTCTTATCCAGTGGCATAGCAAAGTCTTGTGGTTTTAGATTCTGTTTTAATATCTGACCTGGTTTTGCACCAAGTTGTCCTAACGATACAAAACCTTCGAGAGATTTCATGTTCTCTGCGAAGGTTATATGTACTCTGGATGGTTGACCAGTTAGTATCGGTGTTGTAGTTATCTCGTGTCCTTTTTTAAGAAGAGTTACAGTCTCATTACCTTTCTCTTTTTTATATACAGGTAAGTCTCTCTTTATTTGACAGGCAAATCCCTCCTTGTAATACCAAGAATACTTCTGCCATCCTGCTGCTGATGTTAGTGTCGTTGCCATGACACTATTTATCAGTCAGACTTTAATGGGTACCAACCTTCGTTAATTTCCTCTTTGACGTCATCATCGTCATCATGCATGACCTCTCTAAGGTTGATTGGGTTATCTAATACCCTCTCTTCTGGATCTAGTTTTCCGTGTTTAGATGTCATCGGGTGCCCTGTTTTCTGAATCACTTACGTTGAACTCTCCACCACTATAACGCTTTGCGAGTTTAAGTGTGTTCACATAGATTACATCATCTAGTCTTTGACCAAGTGCCATTGATGCTTGTGCTGCATACCACATGATGTCACCTAGTTCTTTGATTAGATGTTCCTTGTTTGCTTCGTCCCATGGTTTACCCTGGAACTTCATCTTCTTAACTATTTCCATGAACTCACCCGCCTCAGCAGAGAGACCATTAGCAGCAGTATCTAGAAGAGAAATGTTACAACCAAGTTCGTTCAAATCGTTCAACCTCTTTATATATGCTGCATGATCTTTTGAGAAATTACTACATGTGTTCTCACAAAATTCAAGGTATTTGTCTAGGTCAACTGCAAACTTTTCTTGATCTTCTTTTGCTTTCTGTTTCTCCTTGACCTCCTCTGCTGCTCTCCATGCAGTGAACCCTTTCTTATTAATAAACTCTTCGGGTGTGGTAGGTGTGTCCTCTGCAACTTTCTTGGCATTGTCAGACATACCCTCCTTCACATCTTGCATGTGATTCATGACATTCTCTGCTGCCTTTGATGCTTTGTCAGCACTATTGTAATCGACGTTTACGTCTTCTCTTTTAGTCATATTTTAAAACCGTCAAATTTGTTTTGAGTTTTGAGTTCAAGGAAGTTATCTTTGAGGGTGTCCCCTGCATCAACAATATCCTCTTGTGCTTTCTGATCACAATCATACAACCTCATCTTCGCTCTGTCAATACCGACAATGAAACGTTTGTGTATGGTAGGGTCATTATATCTATTCTTCAACTGCTTGACCATAATCTGTCCTAGTTGTTCTAACTCTTCGGTAGAAATAAGAGCAAACATAAGGTCAGCAGTTGCAGGGAGACCGAAAGACTCACTTGTGTCAGTAAGACTAACATCACTACTCCCATAACCCGCACGAGTAGTCTGAGTAGCAGTGACGATTGGTACATTGCATTCAACTGCAAGACCACGGAGTTCTTCTGCAATCGCTTTAACAAAAGTGTATGAGTTTACGATAGTTCCTTTATATCTAGCACTCGCACAGATGTTTAGATAATCAATGAACACAATGTCAGGTTGGAATCCCTTCTTCATAGACAACTCATTCAATAATGATTTGAAATGATTTACATGTGCTGATGCTGTTGGGTATTCTTTTATAACTATCCTACCTTGTGTCTTCTTATTCAATACATCTACTTTATTTCTAAACTGTTGCTTAGTAAACAGAGGGTCACTTAATTGTTTGATCGGGACATCGAGGAGGTTGCTGTCAATTCGTTCAGCAATTTTCTCTTCTGCCATTTCAAGTGTAATATAGAGAACGTTCCTCCCCTGCATGAGACAGGAACTAGCGACGTGGCACATGAATAGAGACTTCCCGACACCTGTACCAGCAAGTGCGACATTGAGAGTCTTGCTAGGTAAACCACCTTTTGTAATCTTGTTGAAGTATTCAAGATCGAATGGAATTTTGTCTTCTTTTTTGTGATAGAAGTCGTACCTTTCATCTGCGTCCTGTATGTAATCATGCCCTACTGTTTCATCAAAACATGTGCCTAATGCTTCCGACATTATGTGTGGAATGGCATCCTTTTGACGTGTCTTATCCTGACCGTCAGCAATCTTAATACTATCCATTAGAGCAAGATAGATAGCACGTTCTTTACACCACTTCTCTGTGGTTTCTACTAACCAGTCATCATTATATTGTTGTTTGTCAATACTTTCGTCAAGAAACTTTTCAATCTCTGTTACAATTTCCTGACTAAGATCTTTCCTCTTATCTATCTCAATTTTTAAGGCATTAATCTCAGGTACTTGATCGTACTTTGTAAAGTAATCATTTATCTCACCGAACAGTGTCTTCATGTCCAGTGTTTCAAAGTAATCTTCCTTTATAAAAGGTAATACTTTGCGTGTGTATTCCTCACTGGTAATGAGTTTACTGATCGCAATAGTTTCTATGCTTGGCATTAAACGTAATGTAAATAGGTTCCAATAATGTATTTGTCCTCAGTTATAGGTGCTGCTCCTGAGTGTGGGAACATCCACATAGGAGGAAATGCTAGGCATCTACCTTGAACTGGTTTGATCGAGCGATGCTCGAACTTTGTTTCACCACCTTTCTCTACATCATTTAAGTAGAAAAACATTGCGAGAAATCTACGAGCAGATGCATGGTCTCCCACGTCTGCATGCTCATCAAATCTATCATTCTGATCTACCTGATAGTGTTTCAGTCTGACTTGTTCCAAAGCATTTGAGTATGGCCATTGCTGTTGGCACCCGACTTCATCCATGTATCTGTTAGATACATTTTTGACTGCTTGGATGACTTGATTGTGTATGGTGTTCCAGATATCGTCTGGATGATCAGTTGATTCTGCGTGATCAGTAATGTTGAACTCATTGAACTGAGGACGACCACCACGATCCCACCTCTTCATTTCAACATTCTTAATTGAATGTAAGATATTGCGACATAGATTTACATCAAGTGCATTATCGTATACTTTGATGTACTTGTCAAGATCCATAGGTAAATTCTTTTTGTGCTGCTTCATCTAACTTCTCCATTACTTCTTCTGTGAAGTACTTGTTAGGATCGGCAAGGACAGACTTAGCAAAAACATTAGATTCACCAATGCGATAACGAGTCCCGATTCTCTCGAAGACTCCATGTTTCTCACCCAGTTCCAATAGTCCGTAATACTTGTCCAATCCACGTTCATCATAAAATAAACGTGTTTCAATTTTGACATTCTCCTTTGTGAAACGAGACTTCTTAGTCTCGCATTTGATTATATTACCAATCACTTCTTTACCATCTTTCTCTTTCGACTTAGAGAGATAGATAATCGTGCTTGCTGCATATTTAAGACCACTTCCACCACCCATTTCTTTCATGGGAACGTAAGATCCAACCACGTCGTAGGTGTGGTTAGTAACTAACATAGGTACGTTTGCTTTACCTAGTTTCAGTGTCAGAACTCGGAAGATAGACTTGACAACCTGTGCTCTTGTCATGTCTCTTGTGTCTTTACCTTGTTCAGTATCGTCGACCTCCTTAGAGGTAGAAAGCATACCCAAAGAATCAAGACAGAACATTAGAGGTTTCCTTTCCTCTTCCTTCTGTGCCAAGTATTTATCAATAATCTTGATTGCTTGTTGTCTAAACTCCTGTACTGTGACCACAGGAACTATAATCATACGGTTAGAATCTATACCTCTGGACTCAATCATATCCTTAGAGATGGCAGACTCTGATTCAAAGTATACAACTCCTGCATCAGGGTTTGACTCTAAGAAATGCTTGACAACACTCAGACAAAAGAATGTCTTACCTGTACTAGACTCTCCTGCAATAGCAGTGATCTTATTAGAAGGTAGACCACCAAAGATAGAACCAGAAACTACTGCATTGAACACATAACTTCCTGTGTCAATAAAAGACTGTACGTCTCCTGCTGATACACCGTCACTAACGATGCCTGCATACTCATTACCAATATCTTTTACGATATCTTTTAGAAAACTCATGCGAATAAAAACTCCAATGTGTTACGTTTTTCTGCTTCCCAACCTATGACGTCAAGAACAAACTTGACTGGACTTAGGAAACCTTTTTCAAATTGCATATCCCAATCGATAGCACCATGTATGTCAAATTCCTTTGGCATAGTCTGGAAGAATGACATAACATTCTCACCAGTTTTGTTTGGCATTTGTAAATAGACAAACTTGATCTTTTCACCCTCTTGAATCAGAGGATACTTGTGTTCTAGTTTCATCCTTTTGACATAATAATTATACATCAAAGAACCACGAACGTGCATGGGGCAACCCTTACCATAGATGGTTCTTGGAGACGAAAATTTACCTATGTTGTTACAACTTCTAGGAAATGCAACGTCTTCGAGAGGCATCTTCTCAAACTCTTTTCTGAACTTAGCAACGTACGTCTGAACTTCTTCTTCTGTACCACTCATGATCAGTTTAAGTGCTTCTTTAATAGCAGTTCGGCATGGTGCAGGAGTCGATGACTTGACTGCTTCGATACCGTTGATCTTTAACTTAGGTTCAGAAAATCTTACACCCTCAATGTCCCATGCGTTGAGGATATATCTCTTCTTGGCAGTCCATACACCACGATCAGCGATGGTCTCCCTCTTCATGATCATTTTCTGTTCGTAAGCGTTAGTGTACCGTGCCAGTTTTTCGTAAGTACGCGAAATAAAAGGTTCAAGTTCCACTTCACAGACCTTGTTAAGGAACCCAACAATGCCTTCATTAGTCTTTTCTCTGCCCTCGTATACACGTTCCACCAGAGGACCCAGATGGAGGTAGATACTATCAGTATCACTAGCAATAACATAATCATCATTTGTCTTTAATATTTTACCAAGATATGCATTTACTTTGTCGGCAACCCAACGAATCGCAACCTGACCAGAGAGTGTGATTGCCTCAGCGTTTGCCAAATTGTAGTATCGGAAGTATTGGTTTCCGATTGCACCATAGGCACTGTTGAGTTGAATCTTTCGTGCCATCTGAATGTTATTGAATCGTGCGATATCTTTTTCAAGTGACGTGGTAGGTTTTGTTTCATACTCTTGTTTCGCTCTAAGCATTTTCTTTTTGTAGATCTTACGTTCATCGTAGATCCTTTGCATCATCTCTGGTAAGAACCCATGGACGTCTTTTCTATACTGTGCACCATTGGCACATACAGCATAGTCACCATCAAGGTTTACATCCTCTTGAAGTATAGCCTCGATACTAACCGTTGGGTGTTTTCTTTCTGCTAACGTCTCGGGAGAAATGTTGTACTGCATTATTAAATGTGGATACAGACTGTTAAGGTCAAAAGAGACCACCCAGTCATACATCCCAGGCACAGGTTCTTTGACGTATGCACCCGCATACTGGTCATTCTTCTGTGTATCTACCTTGGGAGGAACTACAATGTTTCTCTTAGATAGATCGTTGTATATGAGAGTATCCCACATACGAACCTGTGAATATACATCAGTAAGATTAACCTTAGCATCATAAGATAAAGTCAATGCCAACTCAATGAGTTTCATCTTGTCTTCCAGACGGTCAACAAGTTCAACGTCCTTTATATTATACTCGACAAACTTCTGCCAGTTCTGGGAATAGAATGCTTTAAAGTTCTCAAACTCAGAGTGATCAAGTTTCTTCTCACCTAGTTCAACAAATGCAATGTGATCTAAGCGATAGGATTCCTTCGCTGAGTATGTAAACTTCTGATAGAGATCATAATAATCAAGTGTAGCAATGCCACGAAGGTCATAAGCAATTTGTTTACGACCCTTAATGAAGACTTCACGTTCAAGAACACCGTTCCACGGTGAAAGTGACTTCTTCCACTTCTCTCCTAGCACTCTGTCCAATCTACGACATAAGTATGGAATATCATACAGTTGACAGTTCCATCCAGTAATAACGTCAGGTGTATTTTCACACCACCATGTATGGAAATCTTCTAGCATCGCTTGTTCAGTCCAGAACGTACGATACTCAGTACCATTTGGTATGAACTCCCTAGTTCCCCATGTAATTACCTTCTTAGACATAATGTCTTTGATAGTAATACACAGCATTTCCTCAGCACATGCTTCTACTGAGGGGAATCCATTGTCACATGCAACCTCGATATCAATAGCATATATCTTCATCACATCCATATCAAATTCCACTGTGTTAGGGAACTTCTGTGCGATGAATTGGTATGCAAATCTATCATACCCATGAACTTCTAGTCCATCTACATTCTTATACTTGTCAATGAACCCTCTTGCTTCACGAGCACCATCAAATTTCTTTGGGTGTGCGTATCTACCGTCAAGTGTTTTCCAACTTGACTTCTTAGATTGTTCTCTTGGTACAAAATATAATGTAGGACGTGACTTCTCACGATACTGAACTTGCCTCCCATCTTCATACCCTCGATAGAGGATATCATCACCAAGGAGTAACACGTCAGTGTAGAAATTCATTAATTGTTGGTGTTTGCTGCTTTAATATCACCTGTACTGGTAACATAAGTTGCCAATAAAGTGCTGGATGGATCTATTATAGTAAAGACTACATCAGAAGTCAAGAACAAATCACGTTGATCTGTAAACTGAGGGTACTTCACGATGTCTTTCTCGTCTCTGACTTGATAAACATTCTCTATGAGTAACGATGGTTCCTCATCTAGTTCTGTTATCTTTCCAATAAGATACTTATTGATGTCTGCTTTAAGCAGGATTAGTTTTACCATGATCTAGTAATTGATTGTACTTTTCTACGAGATTATCTGATGGTTTGTAGATAAACATCACAGATGGGAGAGGTAAGAAGATGTGCTCCTCTGCTGAGAAGGGTACATAAACTGTGAACTCTACATCTAACTGTGTGAAGTCTGTTATCGCTGTTTCTGCATCAGTTTCAAACGTAACCTCGGGAGGTTGTTGAATTGTAACGGTATATGGTTGCGTAAGTTTATAAGCAAGTGCAGGACCGTCGTTAGATTCACGAACTTCCTTGACGTCAGCGATTACGTCTTCTCCGTTTATCATTCTTACGACTCTTGCGCTCATAATCTTTCTCCATAAGGGTGTCAAATGTATATCTTAGCATATCATTGAACGCTCGTCTAGCGGATATGTTCTTTTCGTCAGATAAGGTATACACATACTGCATAAAGTGTTCCGTCATGTCAGGTGGAACGTCCATAGTTACTGAGTCACTCTTCTGTGTATATGCAGGACACAGATTGACATACATGTTCATAAAATTCTCCAATAGAAAAGAGACCACTGGGGGTCTCTTCGGTTGTCTATTATATAGACTACTTTATGTCATAGACTTTTCGTTTCTGACTCTCTGGAACTATCTTAGTAAGTTTGATGTTCAATAGTCCGTTTTCGTATGTGATGTCACCTATTTCTACATCATCTGCGATGTTAAATGTCTTAGTGAATGACCTCTTGGCAACTCCACGATGAATAAAGTCTCCATCTGATTCCTGTTCTGCCTTAGACTTAATGGTTAGGACGTTAGTTTCTGTACTAATCTCTATATCATCCTTAGACCATCCTGCTAGTGCCATCTCGATTCTCCACTCTGATTCAGTCTCTTTGACTATGTTATATGGTGGGTAAGATGTGTGGATTGATGCCGATGAATGCATCCTGTTGAATAGATCTTCAAATCCAACGCTGTAAGTCATTGCAGCGTCAAAGATCTTGTCCATATCTCTGGACGAGAAGTTTAATGTTCTCATAGTTCTCCTTAGTAAGCGAGTTTGTTTGTAGTCCCCGAAGGCAACTACCTATATTTAGTACAGTTGTATCGTTTTTTCAAGTACGGAAAACTGTAATAATTTTAGGTATAAATATGGGTGAAGGTAGTATAAAAAATCATGAAACGATTATTAATCTTCTTCGGTATGATGCCTTTCTTAGGTGTAGGTGCTGCTCATGCAGACATCACACATAAGTTAAGTTCATCAGTTCAGTTAAACGTAAACGCAGCAGCAACACAGGTTGAGCGTATTGGTTCGACGTACTCTGTAAGTGGTAACAATGTGACCACACAGTACACACCAACAGGCGGTAGTGCAACAGCATCCATAGGTAGTATGACTATCTCATCAGGTGTTGGTTCTATACCTACGTTATCAGCAACCCAGGCAACAGCAGGGGAGAGTTGGAGCTTTACTCAGTCATTCACCCAAGGTGATGCTATATCAGGTAGTGCACCGACTGTTGGTGAGGTTGGAAACTTTTCCAGTCAAGTATCAACAGCAGCAGGGTCAGCGGGTAGTCTAGCGGGTACAATCGATACATCAGGAACCATTGCAATAACTGCTGGTGGTGCTGGTACACAAGCGACTGGACAGGTGGTCAGCGAACTAACAGTGAGATAGGTGAGACATATGAGGAGTAACATAAAACTACTTCTTATATGCTTTGCCATGGGCGTAAACCCAGTGTTTGCAGTGCCTGTGGTGCCTAATTTCACCCAAGGTAGTATGACGTCTCACACTGAGACGACTACGACAGTCACTGAGACTATAAATTCGATGGATTATAATACTGGGTACCAGTGGACCGCAACAGGCACTGGTGTTACAGCATCTGGTAATCTATCACCAACAACTACAACTAATAATGTAACTATTGAAGGAGTTGCTTCAACATGGACAGGAGTGGATACAAAACCGACGTTTACACAGACAACGCCAGGTGCGAACTTCCAATTCACAGAGACATACAGCGGACCAGGGTTGTCGAATCACACCGTGATAAATCGAACCACCACTATCCAAAGCGTCACAGACACAACCAGTATCTTTCAGCAATAGGGATATCCCTTGCTATCACTGGGTTTATGCCTAGTGTTCGTGCTGAAACTGTTGGTGGTGTTAGTGCTACTGCATCACCCATCGCTAATAGCAGTGGGTCAGTGACCAATCAAGCTATTCAAGTTTTACAAGGACCGTATATAACAAACACATATGGTAATGGTATCCAGTGTCAAGGGAGCACCCTCAACATAACTCCCTACGTTACAGGATCAATTTCTGGACAAAAACCATACGAAGCGTAC